>PJUI01000057.1_pt1 | contig 211218 bp, 192 predicted proteins | sample 1512201 | NCBI WGS metagenome assembly PJUI01 (sample SAMN08177670, study PRJNA422409) | Feces metagenome, whole genome shotgun sequencing project. | isolation source: Chicken feces (2) enriched on wood chips | host: Gallus gallus | place: USA: Madison | collected 2015-01-15
AGTTGGAGATATAATGACAGGCAAATATTTCATAAATGATACAAATATCTGGGATGTTTACGGCATGTTCCCGCCATCAGGTAAGGACTTCTATGCACAGTTGCTGAAGGCTCCCATCAGAAAGGAGGGATTGACCAAGAACTGGCCAGACCAGAATGGTGTCCAAAGGAGCTTTCATAATATTGAATATGAGGATAGACAGTTGGATCTACCATTTGTGATGTATGCAACGAGCAAGTCGCAATTGTTGGAGCAATATAATACACTGAGTGCTTTTGTGCTTGCAAACCAGTTCATCACACTCAAATGTGTTGAGATTGATAGATTGTTCACATTGAAGTACAGGGCAATGCCAACGTTCAATAAGCTTACAACTTTTGAAGACAATGATAGGATTGCAGTAGAATTTTCGATTTCGTTCATTGACGAGTACCCTACAGTATTCAAAAAAGCAGATGGGAGTGCCATTACGATGACTTTTCCGCCAGATGTTCCTGATGTACCAATTAACTTCAATGATTATGGATTAGAGATTGTTGGTGGCAACCTGTACATGAGTGGAGAAGGGCTTAGCAGTGGTGCGGTTATGATTAACGGTAATGAAATCGATACTGCATATAACCTATATCTAGATAAGGGCTTCTACAATGAACTGTTAAAATTACCGGAATCAAAAAAAGATGTCCCTCTAAAGTTTGAATCAAGAACATTAGAATTACCATTCTATTTGAAGGCAGATAGCGACGTAGATTTCTTCTTTAGGTATTATTCACTTGTTGCATTCTTTCTACAGAGCAGGTACTTCAACCTAGACATAAACTCATTGAACAAAAGGTTTACCCTATGTTATGCTGGGATGTCAGGGTTTGACACACTTTCATTGGTTGTCGGTGCAGAGATGGTTGCCGCTAGGCTTAAGATAACCTGTTATGATGACTACCCTACAGTTGAGGGTGGGCTATCAATATATGATGGATATTTCGATATCAGCGGTGATGGTGACCTGATTTTTACACAATCAGGCAAGTTTGATGATTATATAAGCTTTGAGTTGACAGAGGATAAGGATTTACTAGTAATAAGACCATAATGGGTACGATAAATTTAGGTAAGGTAATTGGGCCTCCTGGTAATACTGGAGCAACTGGACCGGTTGGGCCCAAAGGAAATGATGGCTCAATTGGGCCTGCAGGCGAAAGGGGATTAAGGGGCAAATCGTTCGATCCAGATGCTACTGGACTTGAATCTGGTCGAAGTGTTTATGATGATCAATCAGTTGGGTTTTCATATCTGGCTACCGATACTAAGTTAGTCTATTGGCGAGAAGGCACAGGATGGAGTATTGGTGTCCCGTTTGGAGGAAGTACTGAGAATGGAACAACAATTCTCTTGATATTATTACAGCCAGAGAATGAAGAAGTTGTTCTGGAATGGACTGAAGACCTTTTCAACAAGCATGGGAACATGCCACTTACACTTAATCTTTATGAGTTTAATGGGGGTGTATTGAAAAAATGTAGCTCCCCAGATTACACAGAGGATAATGGATTGACTTGGAGGTTCTATGTAGGGCTTAACAGTTCTAGGATATGGATGTTGAAGATTGGTGGATATGTTGATCAAGAGATTCCAACACCACCAATACCAGTGACGCCTAGTCCTCCAACATCAGGGATTACCAATCAGGAAGAACATGAATTTAATTTCACACCATCAGAAGTAGCATAATGGCAAAGCATTTATTAACAGATCATGAGTACCAATACCAGGTTACAGGTGAGCCTAGCTATATGGCTATCATACCTTGCACTAGCGATAATTCAAGGCTTGAAGAAGATGGTACGATAACAATATTCGACATTCCTAACGCCCCAATTGCAATAAACAAGTTAAGAGTAAGGGTGAAAGGGCAGGGAATAAACCCGCCTAGTGCATGGCTCTATAATTCTGTGGCCTTTATTGAAACTGAACTTGAGGAGTTCAACTTCTACATTTCAGATAGTGAAGGGGATGATCTTAACGATGGGCTAACTAGGTTGACAGCTAAAAAGACTTACGCATCAGCTTTACCTTTAATTAGTGCAGCAGGTGCTGGTACCAAAGTGGGTTTTAAAGCTGGGGATGTATTTAATGAAGAGGTTAGTATTCCATTTAGTAACATAGTTCTAAATTCGTATGATAAATCTGAATTTAATAGAGCTGCATTTATCAGAGGATTAACCCAGATTAGTACAGGGTGGACATTAAAAGTAGGTAGGACAAATGTTTGGGAACGTATTGTCAATGATCCACCATATAGTAATGGCAATGGGTATGATAATGTTTATGTTATTGAGGTAGCCAAATCAACTGAAACTTCTAACCCGTTTAGTTCTAAAAAGTATTTAGCTATAAAACCTACTGAGGCTGATATAGAAGCAACACCGGGGTCATTTAGAGTTACCCCTACAGATACAGCGCCCTATACTATACAACTACATACATCAGATTCTAGCAATCCTAATTCAAACCCTAATTATAAGTACTTTATCCCTAATTCTATTTATGCTGTTCGGGCTATTACAAATAGATCAGTTGATTTTTCAAATTTAATTGTACAAGATGCAGTTGGGGGATATGGCCCCCTTGCCATGAACGGTAAGATTAGAAGGGTAGTCGCTCAAGGTGGGTCTACACATATTGCTGTAATAGGTAATAGTGCAGATATACAATACTGTACATTTTTAAATTCTATGTTAGGGGGTGGCCAAAGAGCAATTGGTTTAGTTGTTTACTCGGCAATTATTGAAGGTAACACCAACGTTCTAAGGGATTGTATATTCTTTGATCAAGACAAGGCAATATATACTCATGCAAGTTCAGGAGGAAATGCCCTAAGTTTTACAGTAGAGAGAGTTCACCATTATGGTATACCAAATGTTAGTTCAGCCTTTTTAGAAGTTGTAAGCACAGATACAGTCACTATGAAAGATTGCTATGGTGAATATACTGGAACATGCTTTATTCCTGCTACAGGGACTAATCTTCTTACTAGAAATGTATTTTATCGTAGTAGTGGCATATCTTATTTACAGACACAGACAAGTAGTATTATTGTGACTAATAATATCTTTGCAGAGCTAGTAGATGGTTATAGTACAGGTAGTTTATACTTACTAGAGGATACGCAGAAAAATATAATCCACTTAAAAAATTCAATTGGTGGTGGTAGATTCTTTTCTGCAGCTAGAACTAGCTTTAAGAATATAGTTAAGTATAACATAATTATTGCTGAAACTAATGGAGAAACTGTATTAAATAGCACTTGGCAAGAAGAAAGTAGCCCAGGAGTTGGTATAGAAGGTACTAGTGCAACCTTAATAGCAGATTATAATGTTTATATTAACATAAGCGGGTTATTCTATTGGCAAATTAGAAATTATCCAGATGGCTCTTTTTCTAATTTCAATACTTGGAAAACTAGATCTGGCCAAGATCAAAATAGTATGTTTATTAATCTAGCGGATGAACCTTTAGGACTTAAAAAGATTTTTATAGACCCTGAAAACGGTGATTGGAGATTTACAACGGATGCACTAGCATTAGCTATTCAAGCAATGCAAGCAGGTGTCTCAAATCCTATTAGTTCATATCCAACTAGACCTACGTATGAACAAGCTGCATACAATGCACTAAACGCAGTTCCTAACTCGGTACTTTTACCACAATAGCCATGCATAAAGAAGATAAAATATATACAGTCCAGAACATGACCAATGGAGCAAAGGTTCCAGAGGCAACTGAAGAAGATTTCGTACCGAACCTTGGTCAGGTAAATTCACTTATAGCTGATGTAAATACAGCAATTGACGCATTGGCATTGGCCTTGGGATCCAAGGTTGATGTAGTAGCTGGAAAGTCTTTAAGCACCAATGATTTTAACACTACCTATAAGAGCAAATTAGATGGTATTAATGTAGATGCATTGGTGAAGTTGGACCCATTGACTGCACAGGCTGGGAATACAAATATTACAGGCACCAGCAAAGCGAGCATATTCCAGTTGTCGGACATATTGAGTGTAGAAAAGCCAACTAACGGAGCAATCGTAGTTGTGGACTATAATCTAATTGCTGGAAGATACTACAGGTTCAATATTGACGGCACACCAGTCGGTGAAATAAGGACTGATGGATTTAGGCATCCAACAGAAGGGTATGCGGTTTATGAAGATACTCCAAACCCATTGTTGAAGGCATTATCGGTAAACAAGTTGACATTCAGAATAGTTCCTGGTGCGCCTACCTCATCTTCATATGGTTTTTTGGTATATGATGATATCTCAAAGGAACCAAGGATTATTCCTACTTCTGCTTTGGGCCCATACATACAGGCTGAAATGGCAGCAGATAACACAATCGCAAAAGTAGAAACAAATGTAGTTTGGGGAGCTGGGGCAACAACTCATGATATTATAGATAGCGGCACCTATACCTTTATTGATAATGTTGAACATACAGTAAAACTTCCAGTTGTTGCAGGAAATACAAAAAAGAAATTCACATTCATCAATCAGGGGTCTAGCGGCGCCAAGATAATCTTGAACACAAACCTTGGTGGCAATCAGATATGGAATGCAGGGACTTTGGTAAGTACTATAGATATCAATGTTGGTGAAGTATTGACAGTTTACAATAATAGTCTTAATTATTCGATTTTATAATATCCGAATGGAACAGCATTCGTTGTTGTAATACTTATTCATTTGTTTAATGAATCTGTTCTTTAGTCTTCTATACTGTTGCATTAGTAATTGCTTCTTTTTACATATCATGGTAATAAGAATGACATAAACAGTAAGAATAGATAATTTTTCTTGATACAAATTCCAGAGTTATCACCTTTACCTTAGCTTGAAAAAGCTTATGGAAATCAATTGGTAAGCGGTATCATCTGTTTTAAAAACATACTAAAGGTAAATTTACAATTATAAATATGTTGGCTGTTTATCTAAGAAATCGGAGTTGATTAAGCCGTTAAAATAAACTTTAATGAGGTGTAAATACTTAATCTCAGCAATAATCACATATAGATAAAGATTTTCAATCATAGCTAGTGATCTGATTTTTACACAATCGGATGAGTTTGATGATAATATAAGCTTTGAGTTAACAGAGGATCGGGATTTACTAGTAATAAGACCATAATGGGTACGATAAATTTAGGTAAGGTAATTGGACCTCCTAGTAATACAGGAGCAACTGGACCAGTTGGACCCAAAGGAAATGATGGCTCAATTGGGCCTGCAGGTGAAAGGGGATTAAGGGGCAAATCGTTCGACCCTGATGCTACCGGACTTGAATCTGGTCGAAGTGCCTATGATAATCAACCAGTTGGGTTTTCATATCTCGCTACCGATACTAAGTTAATCTATTGGCGTGAAGACACAGGATGGAGCATTGGCATTCCATTTGGTGGAAGTATATCTGTAGAACCTACGTTTATCCCCATTGTCTTGGAGCTAACTGATGAAGAAGTTGTCGTTGGATGGGGTGAAGACTTGAGTACAAAACATGGGACTAGACCAACAATAATTGAGCTTTGGGAAACCGAAGGGGATAATCAGATAAGATCAACATCACCTTGTTACTGTGAGGATGGCGGTTTGAGCTATAGGTTTTACGTAGGTACGATTGATAGTCCAAGAACATGGGAAGTAAGGATATTCGGATATACAGAGAGCGAACTCCCTGATCCACCTGTACTAACTGCACCTGGAAATGGTGAAAGTGACACAGAAAATTATGAGTTCAGTTTTGACCAAGTAACAATTTAAAATGGCTTTATATCCTCTTACATCATACGAATATAGATACCGAATTACAGGCAGCGCTTGGACTTCATGGGTTAATTGTACGACAATAAATAGTAGGGCGGAAGGGAATAGGGTTATTGTTTATGTTGCCAAACGAGAATATCACAATCAGTGACTTTCAGGTTAGGGTTAGACGATTAGGCATAAATCCTCCAGGTGAGATTCTAAGTAATAATGTTGCATGGACCGAAACATGCCCAATTAATTTTGACTATTATGTTGCCAATGTTGCCAATGATGCCAATGATGGCAATGATGGATTGACCAGGCTATGGTTGATAATGGGGTTTATACATTTGTTTTCAATGTGTCGGGATGTACGGTAAAGCTCCCATTAATTACCGCTAATACAAAAAAAGACTTCACAATAATTAACCAGGGTTCTGAAGGTTTTGACATTGTAAGCAATCTTGGAATGAATGATATCTGGTACCAAGGCATATTGACTTCAACTAAGACATTGGCAGCTGGAAAATGCTGCAGGGTTTATAATAATGGGTCAAACTATACAGTAATGTTTTATTCTTAATAGTAAACGATATGATAACTACAGCACAATTAAATAAGAAATATGGGGCGCCAAATCAAACTGGAGCGGGCTACCTTATTACTATAACGTTACCATTCCCTTTGTACACTTCATGGAGCAATGAAAAGGTTACCAGAATACAATGCCATAAGTTGATTGCCAATAATCTGTTAGCGGTATTCAATGAGCTATTGACCTATTATGGCGTAGATAAAATCCATGAATTGGGGATTGATAGATATGGGGGCTGCTTCAATTATAGATTGATGAGAGGAAGTGAAACTACACTAAGCAGGCATAGTTGGGGAACTGCGATCGACCTAGATCCCAACAGGAACCTATTGAAAGAAACTTCTAAAACTGCCAGGTTTGCCCGCCCAGAATACAAACCAATGATTGATATCTTTTACAGGCATGGATTCCTTTCATTGGGTAGGGAGAAGGATTATGACTGGATGCACTTTGAGATTGCCAGCTAATGAAAAAACTATTCTACAGCCTAATACTTGCAGCAGATCATGGAGCATCTATAAAAGGAAGGGCACAGTTCATGACTGAGGTGATATTGAAGATTGCACCGTTGGCATATCTGCTCGACATGGTCAATTGGTGGTTCAAGGAAAATAAACAATTTGGAACTTTCATCTGCATTGCAATACTTATTAACATGGTAGTTGGGGCTGTAAAACATCTTAAATATAAGTCGTTTGATTTTAAGCTCTTCTTTGCCAAAAACTGTATGATGATATTCGTTGTATGTATGGTGTACATAATGCTTGAGATGCTCCGATATACCGCTGGGGCGAATATAGTTGGAGAAATATTCAAAATACTTATACAAGTTACAACTTTGATGTACCCGACATCAAAGGTATTCAAGAACTGCTATGTCCTGAGCAATGGTAAATATCCGCCTGAGTTTATAATGCAACGCCTTTATAATTTTGAACGTAATGGCGATTTGAACAATTTATTTAAAACAAAGAAAGATGCAGAAGGAAATAAGATTAATGAAGCTGAGTAGCCTTTTTATATTTGGCCTATTATTGACAAGCTGTGGTATACGTAAAACCAAAATTGATAGCTACTTGGCCAATGTGGAAACTTCTGAGAAAACGGAGCTTAAGATTGACAGTATTGCTACAGTCAAAGAACTATCAAAAGAAAAGAATGTAACCACGTCTGTTGATCAAAAAGATGTTATTCAGAAAGACGTGACTACCCGAGTAAAGGAAATTTTTAAGGATGGTGAGGTTATAGAGCGTACAACAATAACAACTATATCTGATAAGATAGATAAAAGTAAAAATGAGGCTGTGAGGGAAATACAAAAAGAAGATTCATCCATCAAGAAAGCCATTAAACATGTTGAAAATACTGCAAATAAGGTTGTGGATAGCCTGATTAAAGAAAAGTATAAGAACGTCGAAAGCAAGAAAGGATTAGGGCTTTGGGTTACTCTTCCCCTTATTTTGGCTGTGGTATTTGCCATTTGGTACTGGTGGAGGAAAAGATAGAGACCATCATATTTCTAGTTAAAATTGCCTGCCTTTCAGAAATGAGAGGCTTTTTATTTATAAAAGTTATTCCTGAATAAAATGTTGTAAAGCCATGATGCTAATCTGTGATGATTTATTTTAATCAGCTTAGATAAAAATTAACAACAGAAAGAGTAATAAAAGTTTAAATAGCTTTATATAAACTTTAGTAAATGCAAATTTATAAACATAACTAATTGATAATCAATATATGATAAATGGACTGAAAATCCATGTGTCGCCGGTTAAATCCCGGCCCATACCACTTGAAAAGCTTCAGAGAAATCTGGAGCTTTTTTGATTCCAACCCATCTCTACCTTTAAAACTATTTGATTAGCTTTAAATGTGAAAAACAATTACTCATTGAAAGTGACCAGAGCAATCTTTTATGGCTTCCTATTGACCTTTACAGGTTTGATCATGCCCACAACTTTACAGGCAAATAGGTTGATAAAGCCTACCCAGTATTTTATAGACAGCGAAAATGGAAATGATACCCATATAGGTACAAATATAAAACAGGCATGGAAAACCTTAACCAAGGTCAATGCCCAAACATTTAAACCAGGTGATCAGGTATTGTTTAAACGGGGAAGTAAATGGCAGGGACAGCTCGTACCCAAAGGTTCGGGTACCCAAACGCAACCCATTCTATTTAGTGCTTATGGAAAAGGGACACTGCCCCAAATTGCTGCCGAGGGTAAGTTTAAAGATGTCGTACTCCTTCAGAACATCAGTAATGTAGTGCTCAGTTATTTGGATATCTCTAACCTGGATCCAATTGTAAAAGAACAAAAAACGGGACCAACAGGTGTGCGCATTTTGGCAGAGAATATCGGAACAATCTCCAATATCCATCTCTACAATCTGTATATACACGATGTGAATGGCGATAATAAAAAGGGAAGTAAGGAAGGTCACGGTATTTTCTGGGACTGCCAAGGACCGAAACCCAGTCGTATTGAAAACCTATTGATTGAGTATTGTAGGCTAGAAAGGGTAGACCGGAATGGGATACGAGGAAATGGCACTTTTGGCTTCCGTGACAACTGGTTCCCGAATAAAAACCTAGTGATCAGAGGTTGCACACTGGAAGACATCGGTGGAGATGGGATTGTGGTTAAAGCATTTGATGGGGCTTTGATCACACATAATCGACTGTTCCATATCAGAACAAGAGCCAAAGACAATGCCGTAGGCATATGGCCACACAGTAGCGATAATACTTTGATCGAGTATAATGAGGTGGCTTATACCAAGAACCAAGATTGGTCTAACGATGGGCAATCATTTGATATTGATGGAAACTGCAACAATACCATTATCCAAAACAATTATAGCCACGACAATGAAGGTGGTTTTATGCTGGTAATCTCTGATGCCATTAACGAAAAAAGTAAGATGACAACGAATAGCATCATCAGGAATAACCTGAGTGTAAATGATGGCAATCAACGTAAGCGCTTGTTCAATTTTGCCTTGGTTACGGATAGTACATTAGTTACGGGCAATATTTTTTTAAATAATAGTAAAGATTCAGTAAAAATAGAACTCGTTGATATAGAACATGGGGTACCCAAAAATGTAGTTTTTACTAATAATATTATCCAGTATGATAATGCCGCAACTGCGGTGTTCAGTAAAGGATCAATACCCTACGCAGCGGTTGCCTGGCAAAGCAATACTTTTAGCGGAAACATCATTGGGAAGGAAAAGTTGCAAAACGTAACAACAGGCAGCAGTCCATCTAAACGTATAGATACCAAAAGATATCCATTCTCTTTGTTGAAAAAACTCAAATTGGATATTAAGCATTAGACATGTATCCTTTGTAAAGGATTAGTGGTAGAAGGCAATAAATGCGAATAAAATTAAGAGATATTGATATATTTAGTTAATCAACAAATCAATCATCTCAAACATTTTATGTAATGAAGTTCTCTACCAAATTAGTGATAGGATTATTAGCCCTAGGCCCGGTATCCTATGCACAGAATCCAACTTCCGTACCTCCAAATCGAACGGAGGCTAAGCCAACCGCTACCATCACCTCAACTACACAAGGATTAAAAAAGTTTGAAGGTTATTTTAACTTTTACTACGACGAGAAGACGGGTAAGATCTTGTTGGAGGTTGATAAATTGGGTCAGGATTTTTTATATTTCAGTTCGCTATCCACAGGTGTGGGCAATGGAGGTCCTGAAAGAGGGCAAGCTTCCTCGTCTATGCTCAGATTTGTAAAAGAAGGTACAAAAGTCTTATTGATTCAACCTGTAGTCAATTACAGGGCCGATTCAAAAAATAAGGATGAAATCAATGCAGTAGAAAGCAATTTTGCAAAATCTGTAGTTTTCGGTTTTGTTCCGGTAGCAGCCGAAAATGATAAATACCTGATCGATCTAACCCCCTTTATTGTTCGCGATAGCCAGGGCATAGGATCTAGATTAGGCTCAAGTGGTGGAAGAAATGCAGGTGCAGCTGGGGGATATCGTTTGGACGAAACCCGCTCGGTAGTGTATATGCCAAATACTAAAAATTTCCCTCAAAATACGGAGTTTGAGGCTATGGTTACCTTTGTAGGTAGTGGTGGTGGAAACATCGCACCAGATCCATCGGCAGTTACCGTGAACATGCACCAATCTTTTATCGCTTTGCCAGAAGCAGGTTTCCAGATGCGCAAGTTTGATCCGCGATCGGCATCAGGACAATTCAGTTATCTGGATTTTTCTGCACCCATGTCTGAATCTATGGTCAAAAGAACAATCAGAAGACACCGTTTGATCAAGAAGGACCCGAATGCCGCCATGAGCGAGCCTGTAAAACCCATTGTATATTATCTGTCTCGTGGAGTGCCAGAACCCATCAGAAAAGCATTATTGGATGGTGGAGCCTGGTGGAATGCCGCATTTGAAGCTGCTGGTTTTAAAAATGCTTTCCAAGTGAAGGAACTGCCAGAAGGTGCCGATCCAATGGATATCCGCTACAACATTGTGAATTGGATTACGAGATCAGGCAATCCAGCACGTGCCTTTTCTTTTGGCTCGTCTTACATTGATCCCCGTACTGGCGAGATCATCAAGGGTGTGGTGACTTTGGGCTCTGATCGCCACAGACAAGATTACCTGATCACCATCGGCTTGTTACAACCGTATATTGATGGAAAGAAAGTACCGAAAGAAATAGAAGAACTGGCTTTGAAAAGAATCAGACAGTTATCGGCCCACGAAATAGGGCATACCTTAGGTTTCAACCATAATTTTGCCGCAAGTCCGAAAGACCGTGCCTCGGTAATGGATTATCCTTTCCCAAAATTTTCTTTAAAGGCTGATGGTACTCTAGATATTTCAGATTCCTACACCGAAGAAATCGGAAGTTGGGACAAACGTTCGGTAATCTGGGCCTATAGCGAATTTAAAAAAGGGGCTGACGAAAATGCCGAACTGGATAAGATCATGAACGAAACCCTAAAACAAGGTTTCGAATACATCCCAGATATTGGAGGCAACGTACATCCAAATTCAAACCAATGGGAAGTAGGCAAAGACCCGATTGCACAAATGGCAAACATCATGAAAGTGCGCAGAAAGGTGTTGGACGAGTTTTCTGAAAAAGCAATCCCGCAAGGTGCGCCAATGGCTACGTTAGAAGAGGTGTTGGTGCCTATCTATCTCTTGCATCGTTATCAGGTAGAGGCAGTTGCGAAATTTGTTGGCGGACTGTATTTTACCCATGCTGTAAAAAATGATGGACAGATGCCTACAAAAATGGTGGATCCAGCCGTGCAATGGAGTGCCTTCGAATCTTTAATGGGCACCATTACACCAGAGGCATTGGCCCTGCCAGATGCACTGATCTCGAAAATTCCACCACGTCCATCAGGTTATCCATCTTCTATCGAGACATTTAGTGGCAATACAGGCCCAACTTTTGATCCTATTGCAGCTGCAGAATCTGCGGTAAGTACCACCTTATCTTATTTGTTAGATGGAGAGCGGGCGGCACGTTTGATCGAGTATAAAGCAAGAGATAACCGCCAGCCAGGTTTTATGGCCATTGTAGACAAACTGCTTGAAAAAACATGGAAGGCCCCTTTACCAGCAGGTTACAAAGGAGAGCTACAGACCATGGTCAATAACGAGGTGATGAGGTACCTTTTGCAATTGGCCGCCAGTACCAATACCTCTAAAATTGTAAGAGGGCAGGCCTTGTTAAAGCTAGAGGAATTAAAAAGTTTCATCAGTACGCAACTGCCTACAGCAGAGCCTAACCTAAAAGCTAATATGTTGTTTGCCTTGGTGCAGATGGATGCATTTAAAGCGGATCCAAGTAAATTTCAGGCACCAGCCTCGATTGCTATCCCACCGGGTGCACCAATCGGCATGCCGAACATGGATTTCCTGAATGATGAAATTGTGCATTAGATGCGATTTTGTTAAGTAGTTGATAGTTCTGTATAACTATAAATCAAAAGCCCCAGCGTAAGCTAGGGCTTTTTTGGTTGAATGGAGATTTATATAGCCAACCAATTGACCCTTTCTGGAATGGTTAAATAACTAGTTTAAAGCTTAACCTGTTTTTCTTTATTTCGCTTTACCAAAAGATAACAGATATACAGAAGCAATAGCCAGCCTGGTATCAATTCAACAGATATTTTCAGTCCTGTAATCCACATGATCACCAAAATACCAACTAGGAATACTAAGCAGATGTAATTGGATAATGGATAGATAAATGACGGGAATTTGGTCTGGATACCAGCCGCCTGTTTGGCTTTTTTAAATTTGAAATGGGTAATGGAGATCATCAACCAATTGATGATTAACGATGATACCACCAAAGACATCAAGATCTCTAATGCCTTCTCAGGAATAAGTTTATTGATCACAATACAGATTGCCGCAAACAGACCAGATACCAAAATCGCTTTAACAGGTACATGGCTTTTGTTCAGTTTGGATAAAAAAGCAGGTGCATTACCTTGTTGGGCCAATCCATACAACATGCGGCTATTGCTATATACACAGCTGTTATATACTGATAAGGCCGCTGTAAGCACTATGAGGTTCAGTACATTGGCAATGATGCTGGTAAAATAAATCGTGTTACCAAACAGATTAAATTGAAAACCTTTTAAAGTCTCAAATACCATTACAAAAGGGCTACTGTCTGTGGTGATGCTTTTCCATGGTGAGAGTGAAAAAAGAATGATCAAGGCACCTACATAAAAAATAAGGATACGGTAAATGACTTGGTTCGTAGCTTTAGGAATCGTTTTTTCTGGATTTTCTGCCTCGGCAGCTGTGATTCCGATGAGCTCTAATCCTCCAAAAGAGAACATGATCAAAGCTATGGCTGCAAATAAGCCTTGAAAACCTCCTTTTGCATCGGTACTGAACAAACCTTTCGGAAAGAAACCACCATCATTCCAAAGGTTTTTGATGCTGGCCTGCTCACCTCCAGATCCACTGAACAACAGATAAACGCCAAAAATAATCATGGCAATAATGGCTACTACTTTGATGATTGAAAACCAGAACTCTGCCTCGCCATATACTTTTACCGAAGTAAGGTTGAGGGCATTAATCGCAATGAAAAAGAATAGACTGGAGGTCCACAAAGGAATTTCTGGCCACCAAAAATGCACATAGATACCAATGGCCGTCAATTCAGACATGCTCACCAAAATATAAAGTACCCAGTAGTTCCATCCAGAAGAGAAACCTGCAAAAGGCCCCCAATATTTATAGGCAAAATGGCTAAAACTGCCAGATACAGGCTCTTCTACAACCATTTCGCCCAATTGGCGCATGATGAAAAAAGCGATGACCCCTGCTAGGGCATAACCTAAAATTACCGATGGACCTGCCAATACTGCTGCCGGACCAATGCCTAAAAACAAACCAGTTCCTATGGCACCGCCCAATGCGATCAATTGGATATGCCTATTCTGTAAGCCTCTCTGGAGTTTTTGCGATTCGGGGTTTTCTTGTTCTTGCTTCAATGTATATGTAATTGATAAATTTTAGCAAAAATGTAAACTTATATTGAAATGTAGGGAGGAAATGGAAAGAAAATAATAAGTATAGAAATTAGGGCTACAAAAATTGTAGATTGAGCACACGCAGCCTAGCCAAAAGGACAGTTGTCACATCGCTTTCCCTTCAGATACTTTTCGCAACATTCTTTTTTCTTTTTGCGTTTGGGATCTTTCTTGTCCTTGTTTTTTTTCTTTTTGTCTTTCTTTGACATGGCCTTTGATAACGTCAATATAAACAAAAAGGTACATATTTACGCAATATGTACCTTTAAATAGTTGGATGTTGTACTGTTTAAGCTTCGCTGTTGTAAACGATCTGACCAACATGTTTGTCGATCTGCCATCTTCCAGTACCTTCTTCTCCAATTACATCAAATAATTCTAGTGCTCTACGCGCTTTATATTCTTCTTCTCTTTGCTCTCTAAAGAACCAGTTTAAGAATTCAAGTGTTACATAATCTTGTTCTTTGTGGCAACGGGCCGCAATGTTTTTGATAGATTGGGTAACGCTGATCTCTTGGTCTAGGGCATCTTCAAAAACCTCACGGAAAGAGTTGTATTCTATCTTGATGTTAGTGATTTCAGGTGAAATTGCTGTTCCACCCATATCTAACACATATTTATAAAATTTAAGTTGGTGCTGTCTTTCTTCTTCTGCTTGCTTAAAGAAATAATCAGAAGAGAAATCATAACCATTTCTGTTGCACCATGAGGCCATTGATAGATAAATTGCTGACGAATGGGCCTCTTTTTTGATCTGCTGGTTGATCAGTGTTTCTACGTCTGACGAAAGTAAACACTTAACACGGATAATATCTTTCATGATTGCTATCTATTTGAATACAAGTAATTAGTAACAAAATTAGTGCTATATTATCATAGCAAAGAATTTAATAACAATATGGAAAGATTCTAATTCTACCTAACTAGCTCACAATTCGATGTAAACGATCAAAAATGATGTGATTTAGCTCGAGCATGGTGAAGGTACCTTGAAGTAGGTCTTTTAATTTGATGATCTGTAGCAATGATAAAACGTAACAGTGGTCGCAGGCACAGATGAAGATGATTTCTACATCGGCAGATTTGTCACTATTCAACAGCAGGTTCTCAATATCGATCTGATAGACTGCTTTTTTAAGTTTCAGCAAGTTGCGGTAGTCAAAACGAGCCAATTTACCAGCAAAATCAATATACCAACAGTTTTCGCTGTCTGATTGATAAATAGCGCCATTTTTGGTGCTAAATACTTCGGTAAAATTGATGGTAGGTAAACTTAAAGTCTGCTGCATTTGCTACAATAATGTTTTGTACTGCAAAGATGTAAATTATTTGGATTTATTCCAAATAAAGATAGTGGATATTAAAATTATCTAAATCAAAATGATATACTGGCCGTCAACTGTTTGACCAAAACATACACCTGTATTGTACAACAAAATTTGTTTTGTTATTATTGGATAACCTATAAATTCACAGACCCCCTTAGGCTGTTGATCAAAGGTAAACATGATAATGACTCGATTTCGGTTGAATTAACTAGAAAAAGATTTGAACTGACAGATAGACAACTGAACTGGATCAATGAACGTCCTTTTAACCGATAAATCTTTTTTAACTGTTATGGCCTACTGAAACAATAGGAGACCATAACAGTTTATTTTTGATGGTGTTGGAGCTAAACCACAACTGGAGGGATAACTTCGGCTTGTTCTGCCAGTTCTTTTACCTTTGCCAATGCCTTTGGCCAGGTTTGCTGGAAATAATCTTCAAATTCAGCGGTAATGCTCATGTCTATGGTCAATAGCGTTTGACCACCCACTTCTGTTAAAGTGTAGTCTTCTATGGCTCCTGCCCATTTTTTAACCTCTTCGCTATCAAAATCTTCAACACCATTGTCGTACATGCCCAAATGGGTAATCGAAAGATAACTATAAGGGGTGCTTTCTTCAATTCTGGAAACCATTCCTTTTCCCTCCGAACCTAAGAAGAGGGCTCTGCTGCCCTTTTTCCAATCAGTTTCTGCGTGAGAGCCTTCACTAAAAACTGCAGTCCAAAGAGGATAGGTTTCTGCGCCAAAAAGAATGTCCCAAACTCTTTCTCTAGTCGCATTGATTTCTATTTTAAATGCAAAATTTTCCATGGTAATCTATTTAAATGGTTAATGTTGATTCTGATATTTTTTATTGGCCAGGCATTTTACTGAAATCCATATGTAATAAACTCCACCTGTGGCCATCAAGGTCTATAAAGCCACCACCATACATCCAGCCATCTTTTTCACCTCCTTTGGCATAAATGGTGCCTCCGGCATTTTCCGCCTTCTGCAGCATCTCATCCACTTCTTGAGGGCTTTCGGCATCTATAGAAAACAGTACTTCGTTGCCTTTGCTGGTATCGGCAATGTTGCTGCCACTAAAACCACTCAACACATCGTCCCTAAACAACATGAGTACCATTTTTTTCTCACCGATAAAGAAAGATGCCATTGTTTCGGTTACTGGATTTCGCTCATTCAAGGTAAATCCCATTTTGGTAAAGAACGTTACAGCTTTATTTATATCCTTTACGGGCAGGTTGATCCAAATTTCTTTTGTCATGATTTTTATGGTTAAAAGATGAAATTTCAAAGAAATGATTTCCATCAAATTGATAAACTAATTTGAGCATAATTTTAGCTTTCGCATTGGGGTAAAAGCGACAATTTATAGGGCTAAACACGACTAATGAATAAGCACAATTGCTTTATAAACAATCAATTATTCTGCATTGTTTGTGTTTATTCCTTCAGCCAGCTTTTTAAGATGAGCTGTTGCAAAGGATTAAGCTTGGTTTTTCTCTTGATGTCGAAAGGGATTTCTGTTTTGGTGCCCAGCATGATCGGGATAGTATTTTTTTGTTTTTGACCTACAACTTCCAGTTTGATCAGGTCGCCATCTTTATGGTTCGCTGTTATTTGATTTAAGGCTTCCAGTGTGGCATTTTCTCCATTGATCTTGGTCAAGATCTGGTTTCTTCTAATACCTTCTTTCCATGCTGGAGATTGCCATTCTACCTCACGAACCAACAGACTATCGTTTTTAAGGGTGGCTTTAATGCCTAGCCAAGCTCCAGGAACGATTTTGGGTTGGGTATCGATACTCAGGCCTGCATAATTAAGGTATTTGGCATAATCTGGGGTCTTTACGGTATATACATAGCTGAAAAACTCTTCCAAATTTGTGCCTGCAGTTTTTTCACAAACATTGCGAAATTCTTGTTCAGTATAACCGCGGTTCAGTTTTTTGTAGTAGTCGAAGTATAAAGTCCGCATCACATCATCCAGAGATTTTTTGTTTTTGGTTTCATGACGGATCTTCAGGTCCAACATCATCCCTAAAACAGGGCCTTTTTCGTAATAAGAAACCGTTTTGTTCACTTCATCTGCTGTTCTGCCAAAAGGCCCATCAGCCCAGGTGTCATAACTGGCCTGGCTAACCGACTGAAATAACCTGCCTGGAGACAGCTCATAACTTTTGATTGATTTTTGGAAACCCTTAAAGATATCCTCAGCGCTTTCTAAGTCTGCCCAACGCAATAACATTTCATCATAATAAGTCGTAATACCTTCGGCCACCCAAAGCATGTTGGTGCGACTGCCATTGTCGTAATCAAAAGGCCCCAATTCAATGGGTCTGATTCGTTTGGCGTTGTAATGATGGAAATATTCGTGTCCTAAAAAGCTCAATACGGTTCTTCGCCCAGCTTGCGTATCAAAAGCCTTTGAACCAGAAAATGCAACAGCACTAGAGTTAAGATGCTCAATGCCGCCACCACCCGGACCAATACCAATAAACGTATAAGATTTGAAAGGGATTTCGCCAATCACATTTACAGCCGCTTCAATTACTTTTTTAAGGTCTTTCATGAAATCGACCTTGTTGAAATCACCCAACTGATAACCTATAAAATAATGTGGTATACCTCTTACAGTAAATGAAGGCAATTCCTCCAAATTTCCAATTAGGATTGGGCTGTCGTATAAAACATCAAAGTTTTGGGCTTTATAGGTAAATTCTTTTCCTTCAACTTTTTCAAGTCCTGTAGCTACTTTATTCCAGCCCGGATAAGGCTTGAGGTTAATGGTAACAGGCAGGTTGATATGGTTTGCTAGGTGTAAAAATAGCCCTGTTGGCGCAATAAATCCACGCGATTGATTAAGGTAGTTGGTAGCTACAAAAGAGCGGGTCGTTTTTACATCATAAGTAAGCTGAATGGATGAACTGCCATTGGTATAAACCCTCCAAGTATTGTGATTGGCTTTGTCCCATTTAAGGTCATTGCCTTTTTCATCGCTTATTTTTAGGTTATGTACATCATTGGCATAATTTAGGATCTGGTAGTAGCCTGGCATCCAAACAGGCATTTTAAAATCATGTTGTTTAGCAGTTAATCCATTACATTTTAAGCTGACTTGATAGGTATTTGATGTAGGATTATCCATAGAAACCGTATAGGCCAATTCGGGTTGAGCTGCTTTTTGAGCTAATATTTCATTGTTGGCTGCCAAAATGAAAAAACAGGCCAAAATGATCAATCTTAGATTTGTTATCTTTTTCATGAAAAAATAAATTGAATACTAGTATAACCATTTTTATGCACTCCTTTTTTTAAGGTTAAGAAATGGCAATTAATGGTTATAATCTTTTGGTTTTAACTAAAAATTAATGGCATTTACTTGTCAAAAAATCTTGCATTAGCACTTGATTCTCAATATATTCGTAACACATTGTAACGCTCTGCATGAAAAAACTCTACCTGGTTCTTTTCCTGTTCGTCATTTTGTTGGCTTTTAAACAAGATGATCCCAAGACTCCTTATAAAGGAGGTAAGTTTGCATTGCCCAAAGGGGTTACGGCCAAAGATTATTTGCCCAATACCCTGATCATCAAGTTTAAAAGCAATGGAGGCCAACAGGTAAACAGTCTTGGCGACGAAACAAAGAAGCAGCTGCAGGTAGATGGGGTGGTGATCAATAGCTTGGTCAAAATGTTTCCTACGGCCAACTCAAATCAGGCGGTACAAGCTACAGATTCTAAAACATTACCCAATCTTAATGATATTTATGTAGCCCGATATGAAGGAGGGACTGCTATTGTAGAAGTAATCAATACCTTATTAAAAGATGATCGGATTGTATATGCAGAGCCTAGTTATGTGTATAAGACCTCTTTTGTGCCTAATGATCCAGGATATGGAACCCAAACCTATCTTACCAAAGTAATGGCTCCCCAAGCATGGGATGTGCTGAGAAATGCTTCAAATGTGGTAATTGGTATTGTTGATTCTGGCTCAGACCTACAACATGAGGATTTGGCAGGGAATATATACATCAATGCCGCAGATCTTATCAATGGTATTGACGATGATGGCGATGGTTATGTAGACAATTATTACGGTTGGGACTTTGTGGGCAATTCTGCCTCGACGATGATTGCAGATAATAATCCAAATGTAACAAGTGATACCACCGATCATGGTGTACATGTAAGTGGCATCGCCAGTGCGGTTTCCAATAATGCTAAAGGTGTGGCCAGTATTGCATTTAATGCCAAATTATTGATTGTAAAAGCTGGCGCCGATAACAATGGACGCTCGATCTACAAAGGTTACGAAGGGATCAAATATGCGGCAGACCATGGTGCAAGTATCATCAATTGCTCCTGGGGAGGCCCTGGTGGTGGTCAGTTTGGACAGGAGATGATCGATTATGCCATAGCAAAAGGATGTTTGGTGGTTGCTGCGGCTGGTAATGACAATACTGATGTTCCAGATTATCCCTCTGCCTATAAAGGGGTATTTTCAGTTGCATCTGTCACAACTGGTGATGTAAAATCTAGTTTTTCCAACTACGGCTATACGGTAGATATTTCCGCACCTGGAAGTTCCATCTATAATACCTTGTTTGGAAGTAAGTATGGTTTTAAAAGCGGTACTTCAATGGCATCACCTCTGGTAGCAAGTGCTGCAGCATTGGTGAAGGCCAAATACCCCAGTTACAATGGTTTACAGATAGGGGAGGTATTGCGAACCACTGCAGATCCCATCGATAATTTGAACACGACTTATATAGGTAAATTAGGTAAAGGCCGATTAAATGTATACAATGCCTTAACACAGACCACTTCTTCGGTCAGGTACCAGCAAATTGCCGTAGCAGATCAATCTAACGGCAATAGAGTGGCAGGAGGTGAGCTTACGCTTAAATTGGATTTAAAGAGTTTTCTAGCGCCTGTAAGTGGGCTCAATGTAAACATGACCTCATCTAGTCCTTATGTACAGATTTTAGATCCAAACCTTGCTGTGGGCACCTTAGGTACTTTAGAAACCAAAACAAACCTGGGCCCAATTCGAGTTAAAGTATTAGCCAATACACCGCAGAACCAAGAGATTTCTTTTAAATTGACCTATACAGGTAATGGAGGAACTTATACCGATGTAGAATACTATAGTTTAACGGTTGCCCTAGATTATCTGAATGTAACAGTCAATAAAGTGAGTTCTACCTTTACCTCCAACGGTAGGGTAGGGTACAGTAAGGGCAATGCATTGGGAGGGTTAGGTTTTATCTATAAAGATGAAAACATGTTGTATGAGGCTGCCCTTATGATTGGTAGATCGGCCACCCAAGTTTCTAACAATGCCAGAAATGATGGTAATGTGAACGAAGATTTTGTAAAGCAGCTAAGCGCACAGCAAGTAGGTAGTACAACCGCTGCTTTTGAAGGCACAGCAACTTTTACGGATGCAGGTAGCACAAATCCAATAGGTTTAAGGGTGAAGTCGAGGTTATTGGCCTATTCAACTCAGCCTGATGATAAATACATCATTGTAGAATATGAGATTTTTAACACTACCAATAGCATATTACAAGGCATTTATCCTGGCCTATTTACCGATTGGGATTTGGACGATGCCGCTGCCAATGCTACACAATATGATGTAGGTACAAAAACGGCTTATGCCTATGCCAAAAAGAATGCCAGCTATCCCTATGTAGGGGTTAAACCCTTGAACAGTTCTGCGCCTACGGCTTATTATCCCATGTCGTACCAGGTTGCGGGTAATCCGTTATCAGATAATAAATTTACGACGGCAGAAAAATACCAGACTTTGTCATCAGGTGTGAAAGCTACAGGTTTCGGACACGATACCAGCAATGGTTACGATATCATGTACACCATCGGTAGTGGTCCTTATACTATTCCTGTTAATGGTTCCATAAAAGTAGCTTATGCCTTTATCGGTGCTGATAATTTAACGGAACTGTTAAATGTAGGGCAGGCGGCTTTAACAAAATATACTTTTGGCTCTACGGATCCTGTAACCCCAGTTGAACCTATCCCTTTAAGTTTTAATCTGAAACAGAACTATCCTAACCCAGCCAAAGACCTCACTACGATACCATTTGAGCTGGCAGAGAAATCGGCTACAAGCTTGGTACTGACCAACGTAACGGGAAAGGTAATCCAGACGTTAGTTAACGAAACGCTAGCTGCAGGTAGTTACCATACGCCAGTCAATCTACAGACGATGGCTCCAGGTGTATATTTTTATAGATTAAGGGCGGGCGCTTATCAAAAAACCTTGAAGATGTTGGTGGTTAAATGATTAAAAGTATAAAGTATAAAGTATAAAGTATAAAGTATTTTGTTTTATAAGCTTTCTCAACTCAAAATTCCGAACTCAAGACTCATAACTTTGGATTCAAGACTTTGATCTAACCAAGCGCATTGTAACAAGCTCTGCAACGGGGCTCATAACTGTCTTTTTCACCTAATAGAATTTTATTTTCGTTGGCTACGGTACGGTAAGAATAAACGGCTGGGCTTCCACATTGCATGCAAACTGCATTTACTTTGGTTACATGTTCTGCAATGGCTAAAAGGGCGGGCATAGGGCCAAAAGGTTTGCCCAAAAAATCCATATCCAGACCGGCAATGATTACCCTAATTCCTTTGAGTGCTAGTTTGTTGCAGACCTCGGGCAGGTTTTCGTCAAAGAACTGGGCTTCGTCAATACCAACAACCTGCGTGTTTGCACCCAACAATAAAATGGCAGAAGAACTTTCTACAGGCGTAGATTGGATGGAATTTAAGTCGTGAGAAACAACAGCGGTTTCATCATAACGGGTGTCTGTTCTAGGTTTAAATATCTCTACATTTAGCTTAGCTATCTGCGCTCTTTTCAATCTTCTTATTAATTCTTCCGTTTTGCCGGAGAACATGGATCCGCAAATTACTTCTATGCTTCCACAAAATTCTCCCCTTCTAAAGTTTTGCTCGCTGAATAACATTTGTAAAGGTATTTTAGCCAAATATAATAGAATTTTATAGTACTTTTGATTGTCATTTATTAACATAAATCCCTAATTATTTCGTTAAACAATTATGATGAAACAGGAAGATCTTTTTAAGAAAATAGGATTGATATTAAACGAACTGAATGATCAATATCAATTTTTGGCTCAAAATCCTCAGCAGCTCAATGAGTTAGAATTGGAACTTTTCCATGCAAATGCCAACTTCTTAGCGGATCATGTCCAAATCATCAAGAAAATTAGTAACAGCCAACCAGCTCCTTTAGCTTTACCAGAGGTAGAAGAAGAAGCGTTGAACGAGCAAACTAATTTTCAACAAGAACTTATTTCATCACCTTCTTTTACGCGCGACAATATGCAGGAAGAGCAGCAGGTTGAAACAGTTACTTTTGTAGAAGAAATTGCTGAGGAAACTCCAACCCCTCAAACTTCCTATCAACCAGAGCCACCATTGGCCGAAATAGAAGAGGAAATATTTAAAATCGACAATGCCCCGTCTACTTTCGAATTTATTTTAAATGACCATGCAGAGCATGAAAAATTTGATTTTGAAGAGAAAAGTGTAGATGAACTCTTTAATAGGCCACTAAGTGATGAGGAAGAGCGCATCATCGCGGAGAAAACAAAGACCAATATAGAGCCGATAATCGATGTGCAAGATACCGATGAAGATGATGAAATAGGGCCAGAGCCTTTTCTAGTCTATAAAAAAGAAGAAGAAGTATTTCCAATAGCCAAAGAAGACCTTGATTTAGAAGTGGCACCAATGCCAACTCCTATTGTTCAATCGACTGAGCCTATTGAAGACCCTACTTATAAGCCAACTTTGAACGACCTCTTGGCAGGAAAATCTGCTGGAAATAACATCAATGCTACTAAACCAGCCATCGCTGATCTGAAACAGGGAATTAATCTTAACGACAAATTGCTTTATATCAAAGATCTATTTAATGGCTACAATTTGGCTTATGCCGAAGCAATTGATCTGGCCAATAAACTTCCAAATTTTGAAGCTGCAGATAACTTCTTCAAAAACAACTATGCCGTAAAAAACAATTGGGCAGAGAAACAGGCAACGGTAGATAAGTTCTATGAGCTATTGAACCAAAGGTTTAAGGCATAGGGCCTAAAGTTTAAAAATACCGTCATTTCGAACCAGATTTTTCATCTGGGAGAAATCTGTAACTTGAATGCACTAACTTATAACATATAATATGGAAAGAGGAGGATGTATTTATATTATGACGAATAAAAATAAGACCACACTGTATGTCGGTGTTACCTCTGATTTGCCAGCAAGAATTATGGAGCATAAAGGTCATATCTACTCCAACTCCTTTACATCCAGATATAATCTAACTTATTGTGTTTACTTTGAGGCACAACCGACTATTGAAGAAGCAATTGCCAGAGAAAAACAAGTCAAAAAATATATAAGAGAAAATAGCTTTAATTGAAAGTATTAATCCAATGTGGGCTGACCTATGGGAAGAGGTTAAACAATGGTAGTGCTACTAGACTAAGAGTTATCTCGTCGCTACGCTCCTTCGATATGACGTTTTCGAATATCGCAATATTAGTGAATCTAAGTGCTTTGATGAACAGACAGTTCACAAACCAAACGTCTAAATAAATCCCATTCTATTCGAATCGAGCTTTAGGAAGATAAATAATAAGATGGTAAAGCTCCATAAAGAAGATCCTCCGTAACTGATAAATGGCAAAGGTATTCCGATTACTGGCATAATGCCTATCGCCATTCCTACATTGATAAAGAGGTGGAAAAAGATGATGCAGGCAATGCAATAGCCATAGACCCTAGAGAAGGATGAACGCTGTCGCTCGGCCATGTTCACAATCCTTAAAAGTAAAAACACATAGAGACCAAGCACAACAAAACAACCTACAAAACCCCATTCCTCTCCAACTGTCGAGAATATAAAATCCGTACTTTTCGCAGGCAAATAGTCGTATTTGGCTTGCGTACCTTGTAAAAAACCTCTTCCGCTAAACTGGCCAGAGCCAATGGCAATTTTAGATTGGTTTACATTCCATCCTGCACCTTTATTATCGGTCGTTAACCCTAATATCAATTCGATACGTGTACGTTGATGTGGCAGCAGTATATTGTTAAATGCATATTTGGCTACAAATAGGTAACAAATGGCAACTAAGGTAATGATACCAATATTGATTACATTTTGTAGTCTTTTTTTGTTGTTATAGGCAAATAGACCTCCAATTACGAGAATAGAAAATATCAAGATAAACGGAGATAAGAATAGATTGAGGATAAAGAGCAGAACTGCACCCCAAAAGATGATCAACAAATTACCCGGTAAACCTTCTCTATACAAAGGGAACATGAAGGATAAGAAAACGAGCATTGAGCCCGCATCTGGCTGTAACATGATCAAGGCCATGGGCAAGATGATGATAGCCGCGCAGATCAACACCGGCCTTACCGAATTGAGTTTGACATTGAAAGAACTGATGTATCTTGCCAGCAATAATGCAGTGCCAAATTTGGCAAACTCTGAGGGTTGCAAACGGAAAGAGCCAATAGGGATCCATGCTTGGTTACCACCTACATTTCTACCGACTACCAATACCAATAAAAGTAGAACGATGGTAACACCATACACCACAGGTGCAAATACACTAAAAAATTTGGCATCAAAAAGAAGGATAGATAGACCTAATACTAACCCAGTAACTACAAATATCAATTGTTTGCCATATTCGGCGGTAAAACTAAAGGTTTGAGCTTGATCAGGTTTGAACTGTACAGAATAGATATTTAAAAAACCTATGGTGCACAAAACAATATAGATCAAAATCGTTATCCAATCTACATTAAAAAAGAATCTACTGCTTTGTTGTGGTTGCATTGTTCTTCGGTTTAATGGCTGTTTTATTAAATTGGTTTTGCGCTACTTTTGTTTTTGTAGGTAGTTTTTTCTTGATACTGTCAGCGGCGATGCTATCTGCCTTTTTGTTGAGTGTTTTTGGTCTTTTGTCTTGAAATATCGGCAATAGATTGTCGGCCATAAACATTTGGGCTGTACTTCCATTGATCCTTCTGTCAGATAAAGTATCAGTCAAATACTTTTCGGTAATGAAACTGGCAATAGGAGCGGCATACGTACCTCCATAACCTGCATTCTCTATAATTACAGCAATGGCAATTTTCGGATTTTCTCTCGGTGCAAACCCAATAAATACAGAGTGGCTTTTGCCATGGGTATTTTCTACGGTTCCGGTTTTGCCGCACATAATGAGCCCATTCGGTAATCGAGATTCTCTTGCTGTGCCTATGGATGAGTTTACAGCATCTTGCATACCATCAATTACAGGTCCAAAATATCTTTGGTCTATCCCTACGTAATGTTTTTCTTTATATTTTGGATTTATTCCTTTGCCATTTCCGATGGATTTAACTACGTGCGGCTTAACGTAATAACCTTGGTTAGCAATAATGGCCATAATGTTGGCCATTTGTAGCGGCGTGGTGCTGATTTCTCCTTGACCTATGGCAATAGACATGATCGTAGTATTACCCCAATATTTACCTTTGTGCTGTTTATCGTAATCTTCAGGTCTGAAAAGCTTTTTAGCTTTTTCGCTTGGTAGATCGATACCTAAGGTATCCCCAATCCCAAATTTCCTTACTTTATTCTGCCAGTCGTTATAAGTGCTTTGTTGTTTAGCATACGAACTGCCATTCTTAGTCATCAATTTATAAAAAATATTGTAGAAATAAGTATTGCAGGAGCGTGCAATCCCTCTACGCAAGGAAGTAGGCCCATCCGTATGTTCGCATTTGAATTTTCGGTTACCAGCAATGTAATAACCTGGACAGAAAAATGTGGTATTTGGATCAACCACCCCTTCGCTCAAAGCAATCAATGCATCTAAAGGTTTAAATGCAGAGCCCGGAGAATATTGTCCTTGGATGGGTCTTACCATAAAGGCCCTGTTAGGATTTGCAGTAATCGCTTTAAAGTTGGTACTGAAACTATTACCAACCAATTTATTTGGATCATAACCAGGACTACTTACAAAGGCCAAAACTTCACCTGTGCTGGGTTCTATGGCCACTACACTCCCTACTTTATTGGCCAAAAGCTGTTCGCCTAACCTTTGGATCCTGCTGTCGATGGTAGAAATCAGTTGTTCGCCTGAGGTGGCAGCCGAATCAAGTTTGCCATTGTTATAACTTCCCTGCGCTACGTTACGGGCATTGTAGAGCATGTAGGTTACACCTTTTGTACCTCTTAACTCTACTTCGTAGGCCTTTTCTATGCCGCTTTTGCCAATATAATCTGCAGATTTATAATAACCTTGATATTTTTCGATGTCTTTAGGGTTAACCTCTTGCATGTAACCCAAAAAATGACTGGCTATACTATCTGGGTAATACCTGATGGTTCTTTTACGTACATTAAAGCCTCTATAATTGTACATCCGCTCTTGTAACATGGCATAGGTTTGTACAGATATCAGCTTTTGAAAAATAGTTTCTTGATATCTAGATTGTACAATGGCTTTGCGAAACTTTTCTCTAAACTGGTCCATGTCTATCCCTATGATCTGGCAAAGTGATAACGTGTCAAAGGGCTTTACATCGTTTGGGGTAACAAGTAAATCATAGGTGGGTTGGTTTTGGGCCAGTACTTTGTTGTTCCGGTCAAAAATAACGCCCCTAGCCGGATAGATGTATTGTTTGCGCAGTACGTTGCTATTCGCATTCAAAAAATATTTATCACTCACGATCTGTATATAGAAGAGTCTACCTAACAGAATTAAGGCAAGCAACACAAAAATCCCTTGGATAATATATTTTCGATTAAACAACTGATCCATTAGCCAGATTTTCTATTGTGGAAGATAAATTCTACCAATAAAACAACAAAGAAGGTAAAAATAACGCTTAACAGACTTCTGGTTAAAGTATAATAAAATTCGTTGAGTTTAAAAGCTTCTAAAAAGAATACAAAAACATGATGTACAAAGATGCATAATACCGCATAGATGGAGAACCATTTAATGCCCATGTTACCTAACGATGGTTCTGGTTCGTCAATGGCATCCCGGTTTAAACTTACCGAAATGAACAAGATCCTTACAAAGGCCAAAGCTACACAAGCTGTGGTATGTACACCAATGGTATCGTAAAATGTATCGATGGTTAAACCAGTACCAAAAGCGATAATGAACAACAACAGATTTGGTATCCTAAAGGGAAGTACAAGCAAAAACAGAACGTAGATGAAAGGCGTAGAAAGGTTATAGAAAATCAGGTTACGCAGCAAAAATATCTGCACAAACAAAAGTATCACCCATCTAAAGCTATTGAGAAGTATGGTTTTACTGTTCATTTGGTAATTGGGTTTCTAAAGTTTTTTGTTCTTGTGCCAAACGATCCTTAATTACATATACATATTGCAACGTACTAAAATCATTAAAAAGCCTGATCTCAATCGATCCGTCTCCGGCATTTGACCGAGGTTTGCTGATCCTGCCCACTTCAATCCCTTTTGGAAATCCGCCAGCACCAGAAGTAATGATGGTATCGCCAACGTTCAGTTTAAAATGGTTTGGAATTTCCTTAACAAAGGCCTTTCCAATATCAAAATTACCATCGCCCCAAACCAATGAACCGAATGCGTTATTTTTTTTAATGGTTACACTGATCAATGTTTCTTTGTTCAATAAGGTTCTGATGGTGGCAAATTGAGGCGATACATGCAGTACAAAACCAATTATACCTCTTTGTGGCGAGATCACCGCCATATCTTTTTCAATGCCTGCGTTGCTACCTCTGTTAATGGTGATCACGTTGTTGGCCAAGTTGATAGAATTCTTGATTACTTTGGCCGACACTAAGGTGTATTGTTGATGGTAGACTGTATCCTTAAACACCGTAGTTTTACTGCTGTCTACATTTTTTAATGCGATCAGTTCCGTTAACAATTTGGCATTCTCTAAAGCCAAGCTATCGTTAACCTGACCCAAATTGAGATAGCGCTTTACCACATTTAAACGCTCGTATGCACTACCAACAACAGCATTTGTAGAGTTTAAGGTAACACTATGCTGATAAGCATTGTTTTTGATTGTTAGCACAATGCCAACCGTAAAGAAAATGATAAAGAAGAAAAATGCGTTATATCTGCTGACGAAAATCCAAAGGTTACGCATATCTTGAGGTAAAATGGAGAAGGTAAAATGTAAAATGGTTCAATACATCTTCCATTTTACATTTTCCATCACCTAATGGTTATTATTGCATTAAAAATTTAAAATTACCGATGTTCTTCAAGGCGATACCTGTACCACGTACAACCGCACGAAGTGGATCTTCGGCTACGTGAACTGGTAGCTTTGTTTTAGCTGCCACACGTTTATCTAAACCGCGTAACAATGCACCACCACCTGTTAAATAGATACCCGTTTGATAAATATCTGCAGAAAGCTCAGGAGGAGTAATCTCTAAAGCCTTTAAAATCGCTTCTTCAATTTTCGAAATCGATTTGTCTAAACAGTGGGCAATTTCGGTATAAGATACCGTAATCTGTTTCGGTACACCTGTCATTAAGTCTCTTCCTTGTACGGCGAAATCTGCAGGTGGATCAGAAAGTTCTGGTAAAGCTGCACCAACTTCGATTTTGATCTTCTCTGCTGTACGGTCGCCGATCATGATGTTGTGCTGACGACGGATATAATTTACGATATCAGAGTCGAAATTGTCTCCCGCAACACGGATAGACTGATCACAAACAATACCAGACAAGGCAATAACCGCAATTTCAGTTGTACCGCCACCAATATCGATGATCATGTTTCCCATTGGCTCTTCTACGTCGATACCAATACCCACAGCAGCAGCCATGGGCTCGTGGATCAGGTAAACCTCTTTGGCACCTGCAATCTCTGCACTGTCTCTAACCGCACGTTTCTCTACCTCGGTAATGCCCGATGGAATACAGATGACCATTCTTAAAGAAGGGAACATCCATCCCTTGCCTCCGTTTAACATCCGGATCATTCCTTTGATCATGGCTTCTGCAGCATTAAAGTCTGCAATTACACCGTCTTTTAAAGGCCTAACCGTTCTAATATTATCGTGTGTTTTACCTTCCATCTGCATCGCCTGACGGCCGATCGCGATGATCTTATTAGTCTGTCTGTCAAATGCAACAATCGAAGGTTCGTCAACTACTACTTTATCGTTATGTATGATGAGGGTGTTCGCGGTACCTAAATCAATAGCTACCTCTTGTGTAAACCAATTAAATAAACCCATTTATATGCTGTAATTATTTTATACTCGTTAATGTCTACTATTCAAATGTAAAAATAGTGTTTTTATTATATTTTAATTTAAAAAAATCCGTGATACAAGGTATTTATTTTGTTCAAAATCATTTGAAAATCAATATCCTGTGTCCATCGGTCTTTTTAGCCCTGCTATACATTCCGCCAATTAAAAATTGGGCTATACTGCGATCAGGTTTATTTGTTAAAGGCCGAAGAGCTTGGCCCATCTTTCGGCCTCTCGACTTCCTGACTTCAGGACTCCCAACTCCGGACTTTCTGACTCCTAACTCCCAACTTCCTGACTCTCGACTTAATGTTTAAAATGTCTAACCCCAGTAGTAACCATTGCAATACCTTTTTGGTTGGCCATGTCAATAGAGTCTTGGTCTTTGATCGATCCACCCGGTTGTAGTACAGCTACGATACCAGCTTCAGCAGCCAATTCAACACAATCAGGGAAAGGGAAAAATGCATCCGAAGCCATTACCGCTCCAGCTAAACTAAATCCAAATGAATCTGCCTTTACCACGGCTTGTTTCAAGGCATCAACCCTCGAAGTTTGTCCTACGCCACTTGCCAATAACACATTGTCTTTTACAAAAACAATAGTGTTTGATTTGGTGTGTTTCACAATTTTATTCGCAAAGATCAAGTCTTTGATTTCCGCCTCACTTGGCGCTTTTTCGGTAACTACCGTCATTTGGTCTGCACCTTCTAAGCTTAGGTCTTTGTCTTGCTCAATTACACCATTTAACAAGGTCTTGAATTGTTTATTGCTCAATGCAACTTCGTTTCTTTGTAAAATTACCCGGTTTTTCTTTGCCTTGAACAATTCTACAGCCTCTGCTTGGTAAGCAGGCGCGATCAACACTTCGAAAAATAGGTTATTGATTTCTGTAGCTGTTTCTAGGTCAACTTCTTGGTTGGTGATCAACACACCGCCAAACGCCGAAACAGGATCACAGGCCAAAGCGTCTTTCCATGCCTGTAAAACTGTAGTTCTTGATGCTACACCACAGGCATTGGTATGTTTTAAGATGGCAAAAGTAGGTTCTGTAAATTCGTCGATCAAACTTACTGCAGCATCTACATCTACCAAGTTGTTGTAACTTAATTCTTTGCCATTCAATTTGGTAAACATTTCATCCAAGTTGCCGTAAAATGTACCTTGTTGATGTGGATTTTCTCCATAACGTAAAGTTTGAGCCTGGTTTACACTTTGCTTAAATACGTTAAGTGGCTCTTCAGTGTTGAAATAATTGAAGATCGCCGTATCATAATGAGATGAGGTATGGAATGCTTTTTTAGCATACGATTTACGTTGTGCCAAAGTTGTAGCGCCATCTTGCACTTGTAGTTCTTGTAACAAAGTGCTGTAATCGTCTTTAGAAGCGATGATCACCACGTCATTAAAGTTTTTAGCAGCAGCACGGATCAATGAGATACCGCCAATATCTATTTTCTCGATAATTTCTTCAGCTGTTCCACCGTTTTTTACCGTTTCCTCAAAAGGATAAAGGTCAACGATCACCAAATCAATTTCTGGGATTTCGTATTGTGCGATCTGTTCTTGGTCGCCCGCTAAATTTCTGCGGTTTAAGATCCCACCAAATACTTTTGGATGTAATGTTTTTACACGTCCACCCAAGATAGAAGGATAACCAGTCAAATCTTCAACAGCTGTTACAGGTAAGTTTAAATCCTTGATAAATTGTTCTGTGCCTCCAGTAGAAAAAAGGGTTACACCTTGTTGGGCTAAATGTTGGACAAGAGGGGCTAAACCATCTTTGTAATAAACTGAAATTAAAGCGTTTTTGATCTTGATTGACTGACTCATTGGGGGTGTTATTTTAAGCCGCAAAGGTAAGAAAAGTGGATGGTTTTTTGGTCTGCTTTTTTAAATAAAAAAATGAGCCGATTTGTTTTTTTGGTTAGTGTGGATGTGAATCGAGGAATCGAGACTAAAAACGGGCATAACCAAGCTTTTCGATGTCATCTGTGCTTTTGGTCAAATGAATTTTTCCTTCGGTTAGTACGTATAAATTATCGCTTGTGGTGATGATCTGGTGGTACATATGGTCGGTGATCAGAAAACCCTTGTGTTGTTTTTCAATTTCCAATAAGGTCTTCAGTTTTTCGATATGCAAGGGCATTACATGCGAAAAGGGTTCGTCGAGCATTACAAATTGTGCCTTAGATTTGATGGTCACATAAACCTCTACCAAACGACGATGACCTCCGGATAGTTTTTTGATCTTAACGTTTTGCCTATCCTTAAATTCTGGGAAAAAGGCTTCAAATCCATCATAGGGAATTTCAAAATCTTCAAATATCCTTTTTAAGCTGAATGATGGGGGAATAAAATTAAATTGGGGCAGGTAGGTGAGGAGCGCTGGCCTTTTATAAGCGTTGGAAATTGTCACATCATCAAAACGAACGGAACTGCTATTGGCCTTTAAGCTGCCATAAATGATGTTCATTAAGCAGGTTTTTCCCTCTCCATTTCTGGCCAACAACCCAGTAATAGACCCTGTTTCGCATTTGAGATAAATGTCTCCAAGGATTTTACGGGCGCCAAAAAACAATTCGATGCCATCTGCTTCCAGTGTATGTTTCATCGCATTTTAAAGGTTAAGACCAGCATTGCAACAAATAAAATGAAATCGATGCCTAAAGTTGCTGTCCAGAGCAGGGTTTTAGAAATGCCAAGATTTTGATAATAAAAGAACTCCTTTCTTTTATTGGTCGTTACCACATACCAAATGATGGCCATGGTAATTACCTTAAACCAAAACAGAAAAGGTAGAGTCTTATAATTACAGCCATATACTTTATAGGTATATCTGCAACAAAAACTTAAGAGCAAGCCGATCAGCGCATGGTTAAGGTAAAAGCTATAAAGCGCTCTGATGATTTTGGGCATACCTTTTTAATTATGGGCTATGGGTTTGAGTTGCCGACGTCCAGTTAGCAGTCTTGTGCTTTTAGCTTATTTTTTGATCTTTTTGATGATACTCTCTACAACTTTCGGATAATGCAGATGTTCCAGTTGTTGCCCTTTGAATTTGATCATTTCAAGATTGTCGCCTTTATCTATGCGGTATTTAGCTTGATAGATATATTCCCCTTCATCGTAATGCTCATTTACATAATGGATGGTAATGCCGCCTTCTGGTTCACCAGCTTCCAGCACTGCCTGATGTACAAAGTCGCCATACATGCCTTTGCCGCCAAATTTTGGTAAAATCGCTGGATGGATGTTGATGATCCTGCCCGGATATTCGTGGATAAGGTTTTTAGGGATCAACCATAAGAAACCAGCCAATACGATCAGGTTTATATCCAGATTTTTCAGAAGGTCGATAATGTTGTCAGTTTTGTAAAACTCATGTTTGTCGAAAATATGAGAAGGGATTTCAAAACTATCCGCACGCTGCAAGACATAAGCGTCGGGATTGTTGGTCAAAACCAGGGCAACCTCAACTTCCGTGTTGCGTTTAAAATGCTCCATTATTTTTTGGGCATTAGATCCCGAGCCAGAAGCAAAAATTGCGATACGTTTTTTCAAAATTAGATGTTTTTTTCAAAAATAGCATTTTACCTTTTTAATAGAAGTGTTTTCCTGTTTTTTTTGAGTAAGCGGTAGTCAGATGATCTTGATTAAGTTTTTTAATGCTAAATTGCCCAACTGTTTGGCTGGTAATTGCCAATTGAGCGGTACATAAATGGATAAAGTTTTAGGAAATAACAGCTTAATGAAAAAATATTTCAAAAGCATTTTGCATTTTAAAAACATAAACTCTATATTTGCAGTCCGAAAAATAGTAAACATAGAAGATAAAAGGCTAAACAAGAATGGCAAATCATAAATCGTCTTTAAAAAGAATTAGAGCAAACGCGACAAAACGTCTACGTAACAGATATCAAGCAAAAACTACACGTACCTTTATTAAAAGATTGCGTGCTGCTGAAGATAAAAAAACTGGTGCTGAGTTATTACCTAAAGTAATCTCTATGTTGGATCGTTTAGCTAAAAAGAATGTAATCCACAAAAATAAAGCGGCTAACAACAAATCAAAATTAACGAAATTCGTTAACGGTTTAAAATAGTACGTTTTTTTAACGATATAAAAGCGGTGTAACCTTTGGTTGTACCGCTTTTTTTATGTCTTTTTTTTAAAAGATTACTAATAAATCTTTATCTTCAAGTCAATAATCCATCCCTATCCATATTTAAAATCAATAATAGGATGGAACATTATGTGCAAAAATTAGGCATCAAAGCTTGGGCTGAGGCCGATAGACCCAGAGAAAAATTACTTTTACAAGGCAGGAGACAGTTAACTGATGCAGAGCTGATCGCCATATTGATAGGTTCTGGTAACAAGACCGAAACCGCTGTAGATTTAAGTAAACGTATCCTTAGGCACTGTCAGAATGATCTAGACAAAGTTGCAAAACTCACCGTAAAAGAACTTTCTAAGTTTAAAGGCATTGGAGAAGCCAAATCTATTACCATTGTTGCTGCACTAGAACTGGGTAGGCGTAGAAAAGATAAAGAAGAAGAAGACCTTAAAAAAGTTACTTCCTCAAAAGATGTATATACGATCATGCATCCTGAACTGGTAGATCTGGCACATGAAGAGCTTTGGGTGCTATTGCTAAACCGGGCTAATTTTGTAATCGGTAAGCAATTTATCAGTAAAGGTGGACAAGCAGGAACGGTTGTTGACCCGAAAATAATTTTTAAAGCAGCCATCGAACAAAATGCGGCTTCGGTTATCCTAGTACATAACCATCCTTCTGGTAACCTCAAGCCTAGCCCATCCGATATTGAGATTACAAAGAAAATGATGAAGGCCGGTTTGTTGCTCGAAATTACGGTGTTAGACCACCTCATTGTCAATAATCGGTCTTTTATAAGTTTTGCAGACGAAGAATGGGTATAGGATGTAAATAAATTAATGTTCAATTCGTAATTTAGTGCAATTATGAAACGAACCCTTGTATTTTTATGTCTGTATTTGTCTGTTTTGTCGATGGCAAATGCACAAAAGAACCAGCCGATCAATATCATTTCTTACAACATCAGGCTAAATTTAGCATCTGATGGGGTAAATGCTTGGCCCAATAGAAAAGACAATGTAAAAGCATTGGTCAAATTCTATGATACTGATATTTTATGTGTGCAGGAAGCTTTGCCCGAACAATTTGATGAACTATTGGTCAATACCGATTTTGATGTGGTTGGTGTAGGTAGGGATGATGGCAAACGAAAAGGGGAGTTTTCGGCCATTTACTTTAATAAAAAACGCTTCGTGAAAAAAGATGGTGGTACATTTTGGTTGTCGCTTACTCCCGATGTGCCTAGCAAAGGATGGGATGCGGCATTGAACAGAATTTGCTCGTGGGTAAAATTATATGACCGGTCAAATAAGAAAGAATTTATCGTATTTAATACCCATTACGACCATATTGGGGTGCAGGCAAGGATTGAGTCGGCAAAATTGATCAAACAAAAGATCCAACAGATTGCACCAACGTTGCCAGTTGTTTTTACAGGCGACCTAAATGTAACGCCAGAAACCGAAGCCATTGCAACAATCAAATCATTTCTAACAGATTCGAAAGAGATTTCTATAGATCCTCCATATGGTCCAACAGGTACATTCAATGCGTTTAAATGGGATAGCCCTTTAAAAGATAAAATTGATTACATCTTTGTAAATAAAGCTTTTAAGGTCCAGAAATTTGCAGTGCTATCTGATAGCAAAGACCAAAGGTATTATTCAGACCACCTGCCTGTTTTTGCAAAACTTCTATTTTAATAGCCTCATAAAAGTAGATGGTGTTTTTATTGCCTTACATTGGCGTTTTGCCTTTCTGCTTTCCGCATTAAATAATATCTTTGCGTTTTATAAATTTTGAGTTGATTTTTTGAAGGATACAATCTCAAAACTCAAAACTCAAAACTCAAATCTAGATAAATGAAAATATCATACAGCTGGCTTAAGCAATTCATACAAACTGATCAAACTCCACAAGAAATCTCATTGATCCTAACCGATATCGGTTTGGAGGTAGAAAGCTTGGAAGCCGTACAACCCATTGTTGGTGGTTTAGAGGGCTTGGTAATTGGTCATGTATTGGAATGCGTTCAACATCCTAATGCGGATCGTTTACGAGTAACCAAAGTAGATGTTGGTACAGGAGAACTTTTACAGATTGTATGTGGTGCACCAAATGTTGCGGCAGGTCAAAAAGTTGTAGTGGCAACTGTGGGTACAACTGTTTTTCCAAATGAAGGTGAACCTTTCAAGATCAACAAATCTAAAATTAGAGGAGAGGTTTCTGAAGGGATGATCTGTGCAGAAGATGAGATTGGTTTAGGTGCTTCACATGCTGGTATCATGGTTTTACCCGCTGATACGGAGATTGGTATTGCAGCAAAATCTTATTTCAAAATGGAAGATGATTTTGTTTTTGAGATTGGCTTAACCCCAAATAGGGCAGATGCGGCTTCGCATTTAGGTGTAGCAAGAGATCTAGCTGCTTATTTGCGAAGTACTTATCAACTACCAGATGTTTCGGGCTTTAAAACCGGAAATGAAAGTTTAAACATTGAAGTCAAAGTTGAAGATACAGCTGCTTGCCCACGTTATAGCAGTGTAAGCATTAGTGGTGTAACGATAAAAGCTTCGCCAGATTGGTTGCAAGATAAGTTAAAAGTGATTGGAGTCCGTCCGATCAATAATATTGTAGATGTAACCAATTATGTGTTACATGAGCTGGGTCAGCCTTTACATGCATTTGATGCAGACCAGATCAAAGGTAAACAAGTAATTGTTAGAAAATGTGCCGAAGGTACACCATTTGTAACCTTAGATGATGTAGAGCGTAAGTTGTCTGCCGACGACCTGATGATCTGTAATGCCGAAGAACCGATGTGTATTGCTGGTGTATTTGGTGGTAAAACATCTGGTGTGGGCGAGCAGACAACCAATATCTTCTTGGAGAGTGCTTATTTCAATTCGGTTGCTGTTCGTAAAACGTCTAAGAGATATAATCTTAAAACAGATGCCTCATTCAGGTTTGAGCGTGGTACTGATCCAGAAATTACAGTATTTGCCCTTAAGCGTGCCGCATTGTTGATCCAAGAGGTAGCAGGTGGAGAAATTTCATCGACTATATCGGATATTTATCCTGTTCAAGCTCAGCCCTTTGCTGTAGAGGTAAGTTACGCCAATATTGTAAAACTGATTGGTCAAGCTATCCCAGCGGCAGAGATCAAAGCGATTATCCTGGCTTTAGGAATTACCATCGATGCAGAAACAACTGAAGGACTAAGTTTAAAAGTGCCGGCTTATAAAGTTGATGTTACCCGCGAATGTGATGTGACCGAAGAAGTGTTAAGGATATATGGGTACAATAATATCGTTATCCCTACCAAAGTAAATGCATCATTGGCCTATACCGAAAAACCAAACAAAGAGAATGTACAAAACCTGATTGCCGATATGTTAACGGCCAATGGGTTTTTGGAAATCTGGTGTAATTCATTGACACGTTCGGCCTTCTCTAAAAATCCAGAAGAGGCTGTGCAGATCTTAAATCCCTTAAGTTCTGACCTGAATGTTATGCGCCAAAATCTTTTGCAACCAGCTTTAGAAAGTGTAGCCTACAATCAGAACCGTAAAAACGCAGACCTTAAGTTTTACGAGTTTGGTAAAACCTATCACCTGATTGATGGTGTTTATGTAGAGCGTCCACGTTTATTGGTGCTGATCAGCGGGGCTAAACAGAGTGAGCAATGGAACCATGTAACCACGCCAAGTACGTTCTATAACCTAAAAGCAGCAGTTGATGCTGTAATTGGTCGTTTAGGATTGAATAATTACCAGTCTGAAGAGATCAAGGATGAAAACTTCGCCTATGGTCTAAAATATTTTAGGGGAGCACAAACATTGGTTTCTTTTGGTGCGGCTACAGCAGCAGATAGAAAACAGACCGGTGTAGACAAAGAGGTGTTTTATGCAGATTTCGATTGGGCATTGTTGTTAGATGCAGTGCGCAAAAATAAGATCGTGAACAAAGAGGTGCCTAAATATCCGGCAGTGCGAAGAGATCTTTCGATGTTGGTAGATCAACAAGTTACTTTTGATGAACTGAAGACTATTGCGTTCAAAACAGAAAAGAAACTGATCAAACAAGTGCAGGTATTTGACGTTTACCAAGGAGACAAATTACCCGAAGGTAAAAAATCTTATGCATTGAACTTTACCTTGCAAGATGAGGAGCAAACGTTAACTGATAAACAGATCGATGCGATTATGCAAAAGATTATCACTAACTTAGCCCAAACTGCAAAAGCAGAGATAAGAAAATAAATTGAAGGCTAGCGGGCTGAGCGTTTGGAGATTATACTAATACGCAATGCCTAAATAGTTAATGTTGTGTTATAATTTAAAGTTTAAAAATGTCTTCGGTTGCCGATCAATTAAATAATGTATTACAAAAAACCGCTCGATTGATTGAGTTATGTAATGCTTTACAAGAAGAAAACGACTTATTAAAATTAGAAAACCAACATACAAAAGCAGCGCTAGAAGCGGCAAAAGTGAAACATACAGACCTTGATGAAAAGTTAAGGGTGTTGAAATTGGCAAAAAGTATTGAAGGCACAAGTGAAAAGACACTTGATATAAAGCAAAAAATTAACGAATTTGTGCGTGAAATTGATAAGTGTGTAGTGTTACTTAAAAAATAGGTAATATAAAAATTGAAACAAAGCTACAAAAATGGGAGAAATCTCGATTAAAATAACTATTTCTGACCGTATTTATCCCCTAAAGGTAAATGTTGAGGAAGAAGAAATTGTAAGACGGGCGGCTAAAATTATTAATGAACGTATAAAAGACTACCAAGAAAATTATGCGGTTAGAGATAAACAGGATTTGCTTTCAATGGCGGTGTTGCACTATGCAACAGCGGTATTGAGAACTGAGCATAAGGTGCAAAACCAAGATTCTGCAGTTGCTGAGAAGGTAGAGGAGTTAGATAGTTTATTAAACGGATTTTTCGCAAAATAAAACGTTCTTTATAAAAGTTTAAAAACATGCTGTGTTTACGCGAAGTGTTTTTAAACTCAACAGCTAATAAAATTTGGCCGTGGCTGGATTTTATGTTTCAATATTTCTGTATTCGATCAATTTGATGTGCATGTTGTACATTGATGCGGTCAATTGCGGTGCACTCGAAACATAATAATTTAGTGACGGTTTTTTTATATAATTTGAAATGGACATAATAGGAATAATAGGGTGTATATTGGTCAGCTTGGTTGCTGGGATTGTAGTAGGGAGGTACCTACTGCGTAATCTGTTGAAACAGCAGGAAGTTGCGGCACAGAACAAGGCAAAAAAGATACTTAGAGATGCAGAAAGCAATGCTGAGATCCTAAAAAAAGATAGATTGTTAGAGGCGAAAGAAAAGTTCTTGCAAATGAAGGCAGAACACGAGCAGCAGGTAAATTCTAGAAACAACGAGGTAAACCAACGCGAAAATGGCATTAAGCAAAAAGAACAATCGCTTAACCAGAAGTTGGAAAACATGAACCGCAAAGAGCAGGAATTGGATAACCAACGTAACAACTTAGAGAAACAGACTACTTTGGCAATTAAAAAGCAGGAAGAAGTAGATGTATTGAAAAAACAACATGTACAACAATTGGAAACCATTGCGGGTTTGAGTGCTGAAGAAGCCAAAAACCAATTGGTAGAAAACATGAAGTCGGAAGCGCGTTCTCAAGCCATGATGCAGGTTAAGGATATTGTTGACGAAGCGAAGTTAACCGCAAGTAAAGAAGCAAAAAAAGTAGTTATCCAAACGATACAACGTACGGCAGCAGAAGCCGCTATTGAAAATTCTGTATCTATTTTCCATATCGATAATGATGAGATCAAAGGTCGTGTAATTGGTAGAGAAGGAAGAAATATCCGTGCTTTGGAAGCCGCAACCGGAATTGAGATCATTGTTGATGATACACCGGAGGCGATCATCTTGTCAGGTTTTGATCCAGTAAGAAGAGAGATTGCACGTTTGGCTTTGCACCGTTTGGTAACAGATGGACGTATCCACCCAGCCCGTATTGAGGAAGTGGTAGCAAAAACCAAAAAACAGATTGAAGACGAAATTGTAGAAATAGGCGAGCGTACGGTAATTGATTTAGGAATCCATGGCCTACACCCTGAGTTGATCAGAATGGTAGGTCGTATGCGTTACCGTTCTTCTTATGGACAGAACTTATTGCATCACTCGCGTGAGGTGGCCAACTTCTGTGCAACGATGGCAGCAGAATTAGGCTTAAATGCAAAAATGGCCAAACGTGCGGGTCTATTACACGATATAGGTAAAGTGCCTGATGATAACCCAGAATTGCCACACGCGATCTTGGGAATGCAATTGGCCGAAAAGTATAAAGAGCATCCGGAAGTTTGTAATGCCATTGGCGCCCACCACGACGAAATTGAGATGACATCTATGATTTCACCAATTGTACAAGCTTGTGACTCGATTTCTGGAGCAAGACCAGGTGCAAGACGTGAGGTAGTAGAGAGTTACATCAAACGTTTAAAAGAATTGGAAGAATTGGCTTTGTCTTATCCAGGAGTTGAAAAAACTTTTGCGATACAGGCAGGTAGAGAATTAAGGGTTGTAGTAGAAAGCGAAAGGGTAACCGATCAACAGGCAGAACTATTAGCTGCTGATATCTCTAATCGTATCCAAACCGAAATGACTTATCCAGGACAGATCAAGGTAACGGTAATCAGAGAAACCAGATCAGTGGCTTTTGCGAAGTAATTTCTCGTATTTGCGAGGAGTTTATGACGAAGCAATTTAATTTATTTATAAAAGCGGTAGATAATTCTATCGCTTTTTTTATTTTTATATCATTAATTTAATCATCGAAACATAGCATTCGCCAAACTGCACTTTTGCCTTTTGGTTAAATTCAAATAACAAATTTGTGTATTTTGTGCCTTTTAGGCCAATTAAAAATTGTAAAATGGAACAACCAGCCAAAAGACCAGTAGATGTACTTTTTGATAAATATGCGGAAAGCCATCAAAACCATACCAATAAGCTTATTCACTGGATTTGTGTGCCCTTGATCGTATTCAGTCTGTTGGGCTTGGTTTGGATGATCCCATTTCCGCACTTGGCTTTTTTAGGTCAATATGCTACATTTTTAAACTGGGCTTCGTTCCTGATTGCTTTTTCTGTCTATTATTATTATACCCTTTCGCCAGTGCTCTCTTTTTTAATGCTTTGGGTCATTGGACTGATGTCATATTTTATTATTCTTTTAGAAGGGTGGGCGGCAAATGGCGGGCCGGCAGTTTGGCTATCGTGTCTGGTTATTTTTGTGTTGGCATGGATTGGCCAGTTCATTGGCCATAAAATAGAAGGCAAAAAGCCCTCATTTTTAGATGATGTTAAGTTTTTGTTAATCGGTCCAATTTGGTTATTACATTTTATCTGTAAAAAAATAGGCTTGAAATACTGAAACTCTGGCCATTTAACAATTTGTTAACCTTTGGGTAAACGAATGGTAATTTAAAGCTAACATGTGGCTAACATTGTGGTAATAGCTTTGCCTAAACAAATAATCAGGCAAATTGAAATTACAACTAACTCTTAAAAAGGCATTTATCACATTACTATTTGTAGGCATAAGTGCTGTAGTTTTCGCTCAGGGAACTGGAAAAATCGCAGGAACAGTAGCAGATAAAAAAACAGGAGAAGCACTAATTGGTGCCGCTGTTAAAATTGTAGGTACTACAAAAGCTGTAGGTACAGATGTTGATGGTAAATATATCCTTGGTGGTTTGGCCGAAGGGAAATATACCTTAGAAATTACTTATGTTACCTACTCAACCAAACGTATTACTGATGTAGAAGTTAAATCAAATGCAACAACTACATTAAACATCGTAATGGATGAAAGTTCACAAACACTTAACCAAATTGTAGTTACTGCAAGTTTTAAACAAGAATCTGTTAATTCATTATATGCACAACAGAAAAACAGTGCTGTAATCTCAGATGGTATTTCTAGCGACCAGATCAAAAGGTCTCCTGATAAAAATACATCAGAAGCTTTAAGACGTATCAGTGGCGCAACCATTCAGGATAATAAATTTGTGGTAGTTAGGGGATTGAGCGACCGTTACAATTCGGCCTCATTAGATAATTCTACCTTGCCCAGTACAGAGCCAAACCGTAAGGCGTTTTCTTTTGATATTGTGCCTTCAAACTTGGTAGACAAAATTACCATCAGTAAAACCGCTACACCAGATCTACCTGCAGATTTTGCAGGAGGAGCGGTTCAGATCACAACCAAAGATATTCCGGATCAAAACTTCTTGTCTTTTGGTTTAGGCTATGGTTACAACAGCCAATCAACCTTTAAAGATTTTTTAGGAACAGGTAAAAACGCCTTAAACTATTTAGGATACGACAATGGCTCTAAACAGCTGGCTGATAACTTCCCAACAAAAAATAGAGTGATTACTGGATTAACACCTGCAAGAAACATTGGTGCCTTAAAATCCTTGCCAAATGATTTTAGAATCAACAACAATGCTGCATTGCCAAGCCAGAGTTATCAGTTTAACATAGGTAGAGTAAAACAATTCGAAAACAACAATCGTTTTGGAGCTTTATTCTCTTTAACTTATCGTAATTCGCAGAATACCAATAGAGATGTTAAAAGAGATTTCTATGAGTATGACTATAATGACAATCAATATAAGTTCAGCACCAATATAGGCGCATTGGCAAATTTTGCCTATAGCTTTGGTAAAAACAAGATCAGTTTCAAGAACATCTATAATAAAACATACGATGATAACTATACTGAGCGTGCTGGAATTGACAATAGCTCTACAACAGCGAACAAGTTTTATGCCTATGATGTGATGCAGAAATCTTTATTGAAGAGCACATTAGAAGGTGATCATCAAATTGGTACAGGAAAAAGTAAATTAAAATGGTCGGCTTCTTATAGCAATGTTAAAAATAACCAGCCAAACCAATTGAAGATCATTTACATGAAGCCAATCGCAGCCCAAAATGATCCAAGTGTTCCTTATCAGGCAAACATCACTTCATTGGGTAAAGAAAATAGCCGTTTGTTCTCTGATCTAGATGAAAATATCTATTCTGGTGATGTAAATTATAGCACTGCATTCAAATTGTTTAATGCGCCTACTACCTTTAAAGTTGGTTTAGGTTCGCAATACAGAGAGCGTACATTTACCGCAAGGTTTTTGGGAGCGATCTTAAATACAAATGATCCTGACCAACAAAAAGCAATTAGAACATTGCCTGTAGACCAGATATTCTCACCTTCACTTATTGAGTCGGGCGTTTACAAGTTGGGCGAGATTGCTAACGATGCTGATAACTATGATGCCAATTCATTGAACAATTATGGTTATGGAATGTTAGACCAAAAATTTGGAGATAAACATAGAGTAATCTATGGCTTAAGAATTGAAAACTATCAGGTTAGATTAAATACCAACAAGCCTATAGTTGATGATACTAAATTAGACATCTTACCATCGGTAAACTATACCTATAACATCAATGCAAAAAGTAATTTCAGGGCATCTTACTACCGTACTTTAGCTAGGCCAGAATTTAGAGAGTTGGCGCCATTCTCATTCTACGATTATGAGCTACTTGCTTTACAAGGTGGAAATTCAAACCTGAAACGTACATCAATTGACAATGCAGATTTAAGATATGAGATCTATCCAGGTGCTGGAGAAATATTATCTGCATCTGTTTTTTATAAACACTTTACCAATGCCATCGAGTCATATCGTTACGATGTAAACTCTACACCTGATATTTCTTATTTCAATACTGCCAAAGCATTTGTTTACGGTATAGAATTGGAAGCCAGAAAAAAATTGACCTTTATCGGCAATGCAGGGGTATTTAAAAATACAACAGCTTATTTGAACCTTTCTTTGATCAAGTCTGAAGTGAAAAATCCAGAAGATCAAAAATATATAGATAAAGTACGTCCGATGGTTGGTCAATCGCCTTATGTAATCAATGCTGGTCTGCAACATAGTGCACTAGAAAATAAACTGAATTTCAATTTGCTTTACAATAGAATTGGAAGAAGGATCATCCAGGCCAGTGGGATCAACTTCCCAAGTACTTGGGAGGCACCAAGAAATGTTATTGATTTCCAGGCTGGTTACAAAGTGATGAAAACCAGAGGAGAACTTAAACTTAATGTTGCTGATATTCTAAGTGAAAGAAATACGATTTATTTCGATTACAACAAGAATAAAAAGTTCGATACCAATGGTGGCGACGAAACCATTATGTCTTATAAACCTGGTACAAACGTTTCATTATCATTTACTTACTCATTTTAAGAAACGCCTTAACACATTGTTAATGTATGCTTAACCATTAAGATAACTTAAAGTAATCTATTTGTATTAATTAATTCATAAAAGAAAATTTCAAAAAGGAAATGAAAAACAAGATTTTATTATTGGCATTATCGGTTGTTTTATTTGCAACCTCATGTAAAAAAAACACAGTTGTTGATGAAGAACCTACTACTCCAAAAGGCGATGTTGTAGAGATAAGTGGAGAAATCTCAACCAATACAACTTGGTCTGCAAGTAAAATATACTTGTTAAAAGGTTTTGTTTATGTAAGCAATGGTGCAACATTAACTATTGAACCTGGTACAATCATCAAAGGAGATAAAGCAAGTAAAGCTACTTTAATTGTAACTCGTGGATCTAAGATCAATGCTACAGGTACTGCCGATAAACCAATCGTGTTTACTTCAGCTTTGCCAGCAGGTGCTCGTGATAAAGGGGATTGGGGTGGTGTTATCCTTTTAGGTAAAGCGCCAACAAACCAAGGTACAGATGTAAAAATTGAAGGTGGACCTGTTGCGCCAACTGGAAAAGATGAAAAAGTGTATACCTTCTTCGGTGGTACAGATCCAGCTGATAATTCAGGTACTTTAAAATATGTACGTATTGAATATGCAGGTGTTGAATATACTGTTAACAGTGAAATCAATGGTTTAACTTTAGGTGGTGTTGGTAACGGTACTACATTAGATTATATCCAAATCTATCGTTCAGGTGATGATGCTTTTGAATGGTTTGGTGGTACAGTTAATGCAAAACACTTATTGGCGGTTGGTACTTGGGATGATGATTTTGATACCGATTTTGGTTACTCAGGTAACATCCAGTTTGCTTTAGCACAACGTGTGCCATTAAAAGCAGATCAATCTGGTTCAAATGCATTCGAATCTGATAACAACGGTAATGGTACTGACGAAACTCCAAAAACTTCTGCTGTATTTTCAAACATTACTGTAATAGGCCCAATTCAGAAAGCAGGCGCAGCTATTGATGCCAACTATCAAAATGGTGCTCAGATCCGTCGTAACTCATCTATTAGCATCTTAAACTCTATCATTACAGGTTTCCCTGTAGGTTTATATATCGATGATACTAAAGTTACTACTGCAGGATCAACCTCTACAAATTATACTTCAGGTTCGTTGGTATTCGCAAACAACTTGATCTATGGTACAAAAGGTTTAGAAGTAAGTGTAAGTACAGCGAGCGTTGCTACAGCAATTGAAGCAAAATTACGTACAGATAACATTTTTGATAAAGCATTATTTGCAGGTGCAGTAATGACAAACCCTTACATGTTTGGAGCAGACCTAGGTGTGCCAGGTAGTACTGTAGGTACAACCAATTTTACAGTGTTGGCAGGTTCGCCAGCAGCAAGTGGTGCTTTGTTTACAGACGCTAAGGTTTCTGGCTCATTCTTTGAGAAAGTTGCTTACAAAGGTGCGTTTGGTACTACAGACTGGACAGCTAGTTGGGCTCACTTTAACCCACAAGCTTTAGCTTATACAACTCCTGGAGCTGTAAAATAGTTAATCAAAATATTTAAAAGGAAGCCTGTGGTGTCTAAAGCATTGCAGGCTTCTTTTTTTTTAAAAAACTTAGCATAGCAGTTGTAGCGAATTGTACACGGATTTCGTATTCATTATAAATTAAAAAGAAAACAATTATGCAAACTCAAAGCAATCTCTTAAAATTTTCAGGTAAAATGGTGATGGTACTCAGCTTATTCCTGATGTCTCTTACTGCCTGTAAAAAAGAAAAGTTAGAAATGACCGATAGAGACTATAGGAGCCTGGCTTGGAACTACCTTACCGCGGCACAAAAAGCCACTGTAAATACAAACTGGGAACTTGCTCCAATAGCTAAACCAAGTGTTGAAGATCCTAAATCGGTTAGTGTTACGTTCGGAACAACCGAAGATGCCCAGCTTGGTCCAATTATCGTTTATATATGGATCAAAGACAATACCGTAAAAGGGATTGGACCGCGTTTTTAGTTATTTGTTTAGCGGATCATAATGATAAACCACTTCATAAGGTTTATTTTTTAAGCTGGCAGATAGCTCTCCAACCCGTAAATCTTTTAGCTGCGGGGTTGGCTCACAAACTGTGTAGGCTTTGCCATTGTACAAAATAGAATTGCTACCAACAGGTTTGTCAAACTGAACCGCCATGGTAATATGCGTAGGATAAAGTAAGGCAATCATCGGGAGATTATAGATCTCCTTTACCAAATAGAAGAATAGTGCAGCTCGATCATCACAATCACTGTATGGATTAAGCAGGGTTTGCTCTGGAGATAAGCGTTTTTCCTTGCCGAAATTGTCTTCGTCTGTTTCAAATAAAAAGGCATACCTGGTAAAACGCATCAGGTAATCTACGCCTTTCTTTTCGTTCATCCCCTTCAAGTTAGCTTTAAGGATGGGGATAAGCGATTGATAAGTCTCGTGACTTAGAGGGATGTTAAAATAAGTTGCAAAATCTACCCCAGGATAGTTCTCAAAGATTGCCGTAACCTCTTTATTCACTTTCACCTTAAAGTGATAGGCTTTGTGTTTGTAATTAAATGCGATTTGTTTTTCCTCATAGTCTTCGGGTTTAAAATCAGGCATTCTGGTAACCTTATAGCTAAAATCATGTTTCGCTTCTGGCAAAGCTAGGTCAATAGGTTGATAAACTCCATCGCCTTTAAATAGCTTGCCATAATCATGATAATTGAGGCACATGTATTTTTTATTGTCAATCATGAAGAAGGGAATATCCGAGATGTCTTCATCATTGCGTACATAGAAAATGATCTGATTATTGCCAATGGCCAGTTTAGCGTCAAAACCAGATTTGGTCATTAGAAACCATTTGTACAAGGTATAACGGTTATAATTGTCGGCTTTTGGGCTCAATTGTTGCGCTGTTTTTCTAACTAATTGATAGTACAACCAATCGTTTAGCTTGTTTTTCTCTTTATAGGCAGTTAGAGAACTGATCAGCTCCTGATAATGTCCAGCATTGATCTGGTTATAGAATTTTTTGATAGATTGGTTGCTCAGTTCATCATTGAAACTGATTTGAATAGTAGAATCCGCTTCAAAATTGAAAGTACCATCATAAAATTCAAAACTATAGTTCTGCGCATTGGCTTGAGCGCAGCAAAACATCAATCCGATCAGGATCAGTGCCTTGTAAACCATAAGTCCAATTCGCTTTTTCAATAAGTTAACAATTAATTTATATTAAATATACGTAGAATTAACACGAATCGTGTTGCGTTTGCTACATTTTCTACGTTTTGATGATAAAACCAAAAACTATGTTAAAAAAACTAAACCTATTTACATTGGGCTTAGCCCTGATCCTTGGCCTGTCGTGCAGCAAAGAAAAAGAAATCGTTGATATTGACGAGAAAAACTTGACCAACTGCCAAGCGGAGACTTGCAGATACCTGTTTACAGAAAAGGCAGATGTAAGCCTGTCGCCTATTGTTCTAAAGTCAGGTAGTTATCGTTTGTTTTTTACAGAGTTCAATACTGCAGCTTCACAAGCCAAATTGTATATCAAAGCACCAATGGATGCGCAACAATTTACGTTGAATGATAAAGATATCCGAAATGGAAAAGTACAATATCTATTGATATGTACGAGTTGTGATTATGTAGATGTTAAAGCTGTAGGCGGATATGTAAAAGGTAGAAATCTTACACCCGATAAACCTTCAGACCAAACAAAATGGATTTTGGAAGCTGAAATAATATTACAATCAGTTTCAAATCCCAATTATAAACATACACTTTACATCAAACAATATTTCTCTCCCAATTTTGTAACCAACTAGGCGAGCATATTAAATAATGTTTAAATAATCAATATTTTACAAAGGCTTAACATGGCTAACTTACTTTTGTAACGTTAAATATCTGGTTAATATTTAATATAAAGTTTAGGTTAGTTGATAACAAAAAGCCCCGATGGATGTCAGGGCTTTTGTTGTATAAATCATTTTCGGATTAGAAGTTCTTACCAATCTTTTCCAATACTTCTGCTGGTATCTGATGCAGGTCTACCACTAAAAATCCATCCAAACAGTCCGAAAATTTAGGGTCAATATTGAAACAGATGATCTTGGCATTCAGGTTCATGTATTGCCTCAACAACACAGGAATCTTGATATGTGAATTTTCAATATCACCAATCAAACCATCTAAATCTTTTAGCGATTCGCTGTTCTCTATCAATAAATCCGTATCAATGGGGGTAAGGTCGGCCTTAAATTTGTTTTTAGGTTTTACATAATGTGCCAGTTCGTAATCGAAATGGTTTTTGGTAATGTAATCCACAATCAACGATTTAGAAAACTTAGAAAAGTTGTTGCTGATACTTACTGGTCCAAACATGTACCTGTATTTTGGATTTTCTACCAGGTATTTCAAAATCCCTTTCCATAGCAAGAATAGGGGCAATGGTTTTTGCTGGTATTCTTTTCTGATCCAAGATCTGCCCAATTCTATCCCTTGCCTTAAGATAGGATAAAAAGGCTCCTTGATTTTAAACAACTCAGATAAATAAAAGCCTCTACGTCCTAACATGTTCAGGATCTCGTCGCCTTTACCAATGCGGTAAGCACCTACGATGTTTTGTTGGTCAGTATCCCAGATAAATAAATGGTTGTAATAGATGTCGTAGTTGTCTAGATCTATTTTTTTATTGGTGCCTTCTCCAACTTCCCTAAAAGTAATTTCTCGTAAACGGCCGATCTCTCTTAATATATTGGGGATACTTGCGGTTGGTGTGATGTAAACGTGGTAGTTTTTTTCTTCCCAAACCCTAAAACTTTCCAGTTTTTCGACCTCTTTTACAATAAGGTTACGGTCGGTTTCGGGTACAACCTGTTCAGGTTTTTTCTTTCTTTTAAAAAGACTGATCGGATTGAATAATTTTTTCTCTTCTTCTAGGCTTGTACCCAAAGCATAGGTTCTGGCTCTTAAAAAGTCAAGAAGGGTATTGGTATTGTTTTTATAAGAAACATCTTCGATCTTAATCGGTTTGCCAATGCGTACCTTGATGTTCAATCCCTGTTTGTTTAAAAACTCTGAAGGTAGTTTTGCAGTTCTTAAAGTTGGGTGGATAAAGCTCAATATATTGAACAGTACGCCATTGTTGCCGTGGAAGTAGATTGGTACCACCGGAACTTTTGCTTTGGCAATCAACTTGCCTACTACAGGATGCCACAACCTGTCTGTTACTTCTTGACTTTCCAGATTGAAAGTAGAAACCTCACCAGCAGGGAAGATACCTAACGGTGTTCCACTTTTTAAGAGGTCGAATGTTGCTTTTAAGCCACTGATGCTAGAAGAGTGCTGCACATTCTCAAAAGGATTGACGGCGACAAAAAACTCGCTCAGGTTTGGTATCTTTTTAAGGATGAAGTTGACCATTACCTTAGCTTCTGGTCTAACCGTACACAAAAGCTTTACCAATGCCAAACCCTCTACACCACCGTAAGGATGGTTGGCAATGGCGATGAAACCACCAGTTTTAGGAATGTTTTTGAGGTCGTCTTCATCAAAATCTATGGTCACACCAATGGTCTCCAAAATCTTGTCTACAAACTCTAAACCGGCAAAATGTTCATTCTGTGAAAAAACTTTATTGATATCGTTCAGCTTCATCACTTCCATCAATAAAGCCGCAAGACCCGGAACGCCCAGTTTGTCTATCTTGGTTGCTTTGGCAAATTCTTTTGTTGTTATGATCTTCATCTATGGCAGATTTTAAATTGTAAAGCAATCTCAAAAATAAGATTTATATTTATAGTACCTATGCTATCTATGAAAAATTGGTTAAATAACTACTTTGGCTTTACAAAGCGAGAGTACAACGGTTTATTGGTCTTAATGGCTATTTTATTGGCAATAAGTGCATTGCCTTATCTCTATTCGTCGTTTTTGATAAAGAAGGAAAATATCTCACCAGTTGAAAAAAATGCCCTTCAAAAACTCGTTTTTGTAAACCAGCAACAAGCTCAAAACCACTACACCAACATACGTACACAAATTGAGGATAATGAATCGACTGTCAATGCCCGTTTATTTAAGTTTGATCCCAATCAGATTGATGGAACACAATGGCAACAATTGGGCCTTTCTGCAAAGCAGGCACAGGCTATCATTAACTACAGAAACAAAGGTGGCAGGTTTTATAAAACAGAAGATCTGCAGAAAATGTACACCATTTCTCCAAAAAAATATAAGGAGCTGGCCCCATATGTAGCCATTGCGAATAAGGAGCTAACCAAAAGGTATGAAAACAAAGGTTATCCTGCTAAACCTATGTATGAGAAAAAGGAATTGATTATTGTTGAAATCAATGCTGCAGACACCCTTCAATTGGACGAAATCAAGGGAATAGGGGCAGCTTTTGCAAGACGGATTGCTAAATACCGTGAGCGGTTGGGTGGTTTTTACAAAAAAGAACAGTTAATGGAGGTGTATGGCTTGGATAGCATCAAATTCAATGAAATAAAGGATCAGGTGAAGGTGAATGCAGCCAGCATCCGTAAGATCAATATCAATACTGCAGCATTTGATGACCTGAAAAACCATCCCTATCTCAAATACAAACAGATCAATGCGATCATTCAATACAGAAAGCAACATGGCAACTATCAGAACATTGAAGATCTAAAGAAAGTTGTTATCTTGAGCCCTCAAATAATCCAACAGCTAGCACCATACCTAACTTTCTAAAATGATCGAAGCAAAAATCAAACAGACCCTAAGAGATGTGATTGATTTCCCAAAACCCGGAATTGTATTTAAAGACATCACCCCTGTTTTAAAAGATCCTCAATTATGCAGGGAAATCACCGAAGCTTTGAAGGCACAGTTGGTAGGGATGCAGATAGATGTGGTAGCCGGAATAGAAAGCAGGGGATTTTTGTTTGGACTGGCTTTGGCCCAGGCTTTAAATGTACCTTTTGTACCTATCCGCAAGGCAGGTAAGCTTCCTTACAAAACCATACAACAATCGTACGATTTGGAATATGGAAGTGCAACACTAGAAGTACATGAAGATGCCTTCACGGCTGGGCAAAATGTATTGATCCACGACGACTTGCTTGCCACTGGAGGTACGGTAGTGGCCGCTTCTAAACTTGTTGAACAGTTGGAGGCTAAAGTTGTGGCCTATTCTTTTTTGATCAGCTTAGACTTTTTAAATGGTAGGGACAGGTTGACTTCTTTTTGCCCGCATACATTTTCTCTGGCCTCATTTTAGGTTTTTATCCTTGATTCGTGTCCTTGGTTTGTATCTACACGAACCAAAGGTTTTTAATAAACTATGCTTGGAATGCCCGAAATAGATAGGTCAACGATTTTTTTTCAAAAAAAATAAAAAAATATTTCAGGTAAATTTCTCTGGCCTCTATTTAATGCAATAGGTTATTGAACCGAATACCAAAACATTCTACTTTTTGAGCAATTTGAATATGCTAAATCTGTTGTAATATTTGCTTATCATTGTCCCCAACCAAATATAAATCTTAAGAAACTGTTTAAAACCAAACGCTACATTAGCCAAGAGTTTAAGCAGTTTCTTTTTTTAAACACTACCCCATATATGAATACAGGCTTTAGCTTTGAAGTAGTAGAAAATCAAGAAATGATCAGGAAAATGGTGAGCGATTTTGCCGAAAAGAATATTCGCCAAAACGTAATGGAGTGGGATGAGGCCCAACATTTTCCAGTAGAGATCTTTAAACAATTAGGTGAGCTCGGACTGATGGGCGTACTGGTACCTGAGGCCTACGGAGGTTCTGGTTTTGGATATCAAGAATATGTAGATGTAATTGTAGAAGTTGCCAAGGTTTGCGGTTCAATCGGTTTATCTGTTGCAGCACATAATTCGCTTTGTACAGGCCATATTTTGGCCTTTGGTAACGAAGAGCAAAAACTTAAATGGTTACCTAAGCTGGCAACAGCCGAATGGATTGGTGCTTGGGGTCTAACTGAAGCCAATACGGGCTCTGATGCCCTTCGTATGACCACTACAGCTGTATTAGACGGTGATGAGTACGTGATCAACGGTGCTAAAAACTGGATTACCCATGGTAAATCTGGAGATGTGGCCGTCGTGATGGTACGTACGGGAGAAGCAGGTAGTTCTAAAGGGATATCAGCCATCGTGGTTGAACGTGGAACACCAGGTTTTACAGCCGGAAAAAAAGAGAATAAATTAGGGATGCGCGCATCAGAAACAACAGAAATGATCTTTGATAACTGTCGCGTACCTAAAGAAAATCTTTTAGGTAAAGAAGGCGATGGTTTTAAACAGGCCATGAAAGTTTTGGATGGTGGCAGGATTTCCATTGCAGCTTTATCTTTAGGCATTGCAAAGGGAGCTTATTTGGCGGCAGTTGCTTATGCCAAAGAACGTCATCAATTCGGAGTGCCGATCGCAAGTTTCCAAGGCATCAGCTTCAAGCTGGCCGATATGGCAACTGAAATAGAAGCTGCAGAACTGTTGATCCGTCAGGCTGCAGATCTGAAGAACCGTCATTTACCTATGACTAAAGAATCGGCAATGGCCAAATATTATGCATCAGAAGTTGCCGTAAGATGCGCAACCGAAGCCGTTCAGATTTTTGGAGGTTACGGTTATACCAAAGATTTCCCTGTTGAGAAATTCTATCGTGATAGTAAGCTTTGTACAATTGGAGAAGGAACCTCAGAGATCCAGAAGATTGTAATCGCAAGAGAGATCTTGAAATAGTCCTCATCACGTTGAATTGAATTCAACATTTTTCTAATAGTTAATAACCAAGCTGTAGCTTTTGCTACGGCTTTTTTGTTTTCTGGATTTTATTTTTTCGATAGGGGGTAACAAAAACCAATCTTCATTGATATGCTAGTATAAAAGATGGCGAACGCCGAAAAGCCCAAATAGAGTAAGCATTATCAAAAAGGAGATTATCATGAAAAAATTAACTTTAACCGCAATCCTACTGATCAGTTGTTTGATCGCCTGTAAAAAGGATGGTATTCAAAATACTTCAAAATTGGACCTATCAACATTTAATGCCAAGTTTTCAGTTCCAACCCAAAGTTTTAATGGTGTCGCCGGAACAGTGTTTAGTATTACGGGTTCAAAAGGTATACAGTTGGATTTTCCGGCCAATGCATTTTTGGACGCCAGTGGAAATGCCGTAACAGGTAACATCAAATTGACTTTAAAAGAAGTGTTGAGTAAAAGGGATATCCTTTTATCGGGAAAGATGACAGCTGCCAATGGACAAGTATTGGTGTCGGGTGGTGAGTTCCAGATCTTGGCCTTCCAGAATGGACAACAATTGAAACTCAACCCAGCTGCTGACGTAAAAGCCAAAGTACCTACAACCTTAAGTACCGAACCAATGGACCTGTTCGAATTTAAAGGTACAACAGTTTCTGATAGTACTTGGATGTTTAACCAAAAGGCCCGCATTACCACTACACCAACTTACTATCAGTTTTCTTTACCAGGTTTTGGTTGGTTAAATTGTGATTACTTTTACAGTAGCCCATCTCCAAAAACCACCATTACAGCCAGCCCCGTTTATACGGGTGTATCCCCAAGTATCAAAGAACAGCGTGCCTATTTGCTCTTTGATAACATCAATAGTGTAATCGGTTTGCCTTTTGAAGCCTCGGTCAACAAACACCAATCTTATCTGAACTCTATCCCCTTGGGCCTAACAGGTAAACTGGTCATTATATCGGTTGGTATAGACGACACTATCTATTTTGGATATAGCAGTTTTACAGTAACCAATGGTCTGCACATCAATGTTGCTGTTGCGGCGGCAGACCAAGCAACCATCGATGCTTTTTTAAGCACGGTCAATTAAAGCTTTTTCGTTTTAAGGTTATATAATAGTGAGGAGTGGCCCTTAGCATTTGCTGGGGTCGCTTTTTTAAGGCCTATTGAGGCACTTCACGCATACTGACAATGCTGTCTACTACATACACGCTAAAGCCCCGCCAAGGTAGGGTGCCTTTGTATTCTTTATAGTGGAGTTCAAAAGTTTTGCCACTGTTCTCCATCATTTTTTTAGCAACAGCTTCATCGGAAACCGAAAACTCAAACTCGTTAGATTGTACAGTGCCAGTCTGTTTGGACCTAATTCCAGATTGGATCAATTTGCCTTCATAGGTTTTAAAGAGATAACCTTTTTTTACGATATAGTTCAGGTCGCCGGCTTTAACACCTTCGCCAAATACAAAGTAATATCTATAATAGATGACTACACCTAGAACCAGTATGATGATCAAACTTCCAATTGCGATGATTTTCTTTCCTGTTGTCATGATATGTAAATGAAGTATTTAAAAGTACTAAAAGAAAAATAAGGAAAGTGCTTTTGACCATTAAATTTAAGGTATCTATCTATTTTAAGCTTTTGGTTAGACTTTGTTTGGGAGAGTTGACATTTATTTGTGCATAATTTTAGAAAAAACTTTCTCTCTTTCAATATTTTACCTACATTTGCATCCCCAAGTAAAACAAGGGATTTAAAAACAACGAGAGGAGGTATTTCAACGTTATGATCATTATTAACATTAAAGACGGCGAATCATTAGATAAAGCGCTTAAACGTTTCAAGAAAAAATTTGAAAAAACTGGTGTATTAAGAGAATTACGTAGCCGCCAAGCTTACGAGAAAAAATCCGTAGCTCGTCGTACAGAAATTAAACACGCTGTTTACATTCAGAACATGAACCAAGAAGGAACACTATAGTTCTAACTTGTTTAAATAGATCAAAACGTTCCGATAATCATCGGGACGTTTTTTTTTGTCAAAAAATTAATTGGACTTGCTATTTTTTGTATATTCACAAACTACCTAACCAAAGCGGCTTATGATTAGCAGTTTCTTAATCTATTTGCAACACGAAAAGCGCTACTCGCCACACACTATACAATCTTATCGTACAGATTTATTACAGTTTGAAGCGTTTTTGCAAAAAGATTTTGAACTCACGGCCATCGAGGCCAAAGCAACCCATGTGCGTAGTTTCATGGTGTATCTGTTAGATCATCAGATTTCTGCAAATGCCATTGGCAGAAAAATCTCTACGTTGCGTAGCTTTTATAAATATCTGCTCACAGAGAAAAAAATTGCTGTCGACCCCATGGTGTTGATCAAAGCACCGAAAGTTCCGAAACGTTTACCAGTTTTCATTGAAGAAACCAAGATGGACCTGTTGTTGGACAGTGGAGAGATCTTCGATGAAAGTTTCTCTTCACAAAGAGACAAGATAATTTTGGAACTGCTTTTTGGAACCGGAATACGTTTAGCAGAATTATTACAGTTGGATGATGCAGACATTAATTTCTACGAATCGACCATTAAAGTTCTGGGTAAGAGAAACAAAGAGCGCATCATACCTGTTCATAAGGTATTGGTTGAGCAACTAAAAGCCTACCTTTCGTTAAAATCGATGCAGAAATTTAATAACAAAAGCACTACCTTAATCGTTACCAATACAGGCACTGCAGCTTACCCGAAACTCGTGTATCGGATTGTGCATCGTTATTTGACATTAATATCAACACAAGACAAAAAGAGCCCACACGTATTAAGGCATTCGTTTGCCAGTAGTCTGCTAAATCGTGGGGCAGACCTCAATGCAATCAAAGAGTTTTTGGGACATGCAAGTTTAGCAGCTACGCAGGTGTATACCCATAATTCAATAGAACGCTTAAAATCTATATATAAACAAGCCCATCCAAAGGCATAAAAAAGGAGGAAAAATGAAAATTAGAGTACAGTCGATCCATTTCAATGCGGACAAGAAATTATTAGAATTCATTCAGAAGAAAGTAGATAAATTAGATCAGTTTTTCGATCAGATCATAGGTGGGGAGGTTTATTTGAAGTTAGAAAATGTTGAAGATGAGGAAAATAAGATATCAGAGATTAAATTAATGGTTCCAGGTATGACTCTTTTCGCCAAAGAGCAGTGTAAATCGTTCGAAGAAGCGACAGATTTGGCAATTGAATCACTAAAAAAGCAAATTACGAAACATAAAGATAAAACTCGTGCAAAATTAAGCGAGCACAAAGCCATCCTAAATGCAGATGAAGTAGCTGATTATTAGGGTGATATTTTTAAGATACAATTCAATAAGATTTAGCGGGCCACAACCCGCTAAATTTTTTTTAAAATAAATTTTTTTCAAAGATTAATTTTTGTAGATTTGCATTCCATTTCGGAAGGGGCGTTGGTCCAGAAAGAAATGGATGTTCTATGAAAGATTAAATTATTATAAAATACGTCTGTTTTTACTGATGTATCATATAAGCCTCCTTAGCTCAGCTGGTAGAGCAACTGACTTGTAATCAGTAGGTCATTGGTTCGATTCCGATAGGAGGCTCTTTTAATTTTTAGACTTAGCGATAAGTTGACGAAGTTAGAAGCGGGGAGATACCAGAGTGGCCAAATGGGACAGACTGTAACTCTGTTGTCGCGAGACTTCGAAGGTTCGAATCCTTCTCTCCCCACCAAGTAGTTAACAGCTTGCAGTTTAAAGTTCTCAGTTAGTTTAACTGGAAACTGAAAACCGCGGACTGAAAATTAGAAAGCGGAAGTAGCTCAGTTGGTAGAGCGATAGCCTTCCAAGCTATAGGTCGCGAGTTCGAACCTCGTCTTCCGCTCAATGGGCAAGTTAGCAAAGAATGGTTATTAGGGTTTACCCGTAGTAACTATAATCTGAAAACTAAAAAGCCGACTTAGCTCAGCGGTAGAGCACTTCCTTGGTAAGGAAGAGGTCATGGGTTCAATTCCCATAGTTGGCTCAAAAAGAATAAAAAATAAATACTTTGTTAAATCTGTTGTTTATACAGAATGAACAAGGTTTTTTGTATTGAAATTGTATCAAAACAATAAATAAATAAAAAAGTTAACCTACTAATAAGTATAAAAACATGGCAAAAGAAAAGTTTGACCGCAGCAAGCCGCACTTAAACATCGGCACTATCGGTCACGTTGACCACGGTAAAACAACCTTAACAGCAGCTATCACTAAAGTGTTATCTGATGCTGGTTTATCTGAGGCGCGTTCATTTGATTCGATTGACTCTGCTCCAGAGGAAAAAGAAAGAGGTATCACAATTAACACAGCTCACGTTGAGTATTCAACAGCTAACCGTCACTATGCACACGTTGACTGTCCAGGTCACGCGGATTACGTGAAAAACATGGTTACTGGTGCTGCTCAAATGGACGGTGCTATTATCGTGGTTGCAGCTACAGATGGTCCAATGCCACAAACTCGCGAGCACATTCTATTGGCTCGTCAGGTAGGTGTACCTTCATTAGTTGTTTTCATGAACAAAGTGGATATGGTGGATGATCCTGAGTTACTAGAACTAGTAGAGATGGAAGTTCGTGAATTATTATCTTTCTATGAATTCCCTGGTGATGATATCCCTGTAATTCAAGGTTCGGCTCTTGGTGGCTTGAACGGCGATCCAAAATGGGTTGGAAAAATTATGGAATTAATGGCAGCTGTTGATAGCTATATTCCAATTCCTCCACGTTTGACTGATCTTCCATTCTTGATGCCTGTTGAAGATGTATTCTCGATTACTGGTCGTGGTACTGTAGCAACTGGTCGTATCGAGCGTGGTCAAATCAACTCTGGAGATCCAGTTGAGATCTTAGGTATGGGTGCTGAGAACTTAAAATCTACAGTAACTGGTGTTGAGATGTTCCGTAAGATCCTTGATTATGGTGAGGCTGGTGATAACGTAGGTTTATTGTTACGTGGTATTGAGAAAACTGATATCCGTCGTGGTATGGTAATCTGTAAACCAGGTTCAGTAACTCCTCACACTGATTTCAAAGCTGAGATCTATGTATTGTCAAAAGCAGAAGGTGGACGTCACACTCCATTCTTTAACAAATACCGTCCTCAATTCTATTTCCGTACCACAGACGTAACTGGTGAGATTTCGCTAGCTGAAGGTACTGAGATGGTAATGCCAGGTGATAACGTAACGATCACTGTAAAATTGATCAACGCTATCGCAATGGAAAAAGGTCTACGTTTCGCTATCCGTGAAGGTGGTAGAACAGTAGGTGCTGGTCAGGTAACTGAAATCCTTAAATAAGGAAATACAAAATAAATTCAATTAGCTAATTAGCAAATTCGCTGATTAGCTAATTGTGTCTACGGGAATAGTTCAATGGTAGAATAGAGGTCTCCAAAACCTTTGATCAGGGTTCGAATCCTTGTTCCCGTGCATAAAAAATATAAATATGGCTAGTGTAGTTCAATTTATCAAAGAATCGTACGAAGAAATGACCCAAAAGGTTACTTGGCCTACTTGGGGTGAATTGCAAAATTCTGCAGTATTGGTTTTAGTAGCTTCATTAATTATTGCAGTAGTAATATTTGCAATGGATAAAGGGGCTACCTATGTATTAGAAACTTTTTATAAATCACTTTCAAATTAATATTACTAGATGAACGATCAGTTAAAGTGGTATGTAGTTAGAGCAGTAAGTGGTAAAGAGAAGAAAGTAAAACAGTATATCGATTCTGAAATTAGCCGTTTAGGTTTTTCTCATCTGGTACCTCAAGTATTGATCCCTATGGAAAAATACTACCAAATGAAAGAGGGTAAGAAAATTGCCAAAGAACGTAACTTTTATCCAGGTTATGTTTTGATTGAGGCAATTTTAGATGGTGAGTTAGAACATATTATCAAAGGTATCAATAGTGTAATTGGATTTTTAGGCGATAAAGCTGGAAATCCTATTCCGATGCGTCAAGCAGAAGTTAACCGTATTTTAGGTAAGGTTGATGAAATGAGCCAACAAGGTGAAACCATGAACATCGCTTATTATGTAGGCGAGAACGTTAAAGTAATGGATGGGCCATTCAATGGTTTTACTGGAGTAATTGAAGAAGTGAACGAAGAAAAGAAAAAATTAAAAGTGATGGTTAAGATTTTTGGTCGTAAAACACCGTTGGAACTTAACTACATGCAAGTAGAAAAAGAATAAGAATTTATTTTCGATGATATTTGCAAAAGCTTTCCTCCAAAGGGAAAGCTTTTGTTTGTTTAAACAATTAGGGATTTTGTTGCTAATTTCTTAATTCGAATAGTAAAGAAAGCACTTTTACGGATACTTACCTACCAGCTTTGAACATCGATAGGTCATTAATTTTGCAATGAAATATGTTGGGTTTGGTAGGCGAAGCAGACAATGAAGCAGATGAAATGGCTGTTCGTAAAATATATTTTACCTAATCTATTGTAAGCCTGAGAGATTATTCATATCTTTGCAATCCTTTTGGTTTTATGTGGAGTGGTAAATGGGTTAAAAGAGGCTTAGGTTTCAATTCTCACATTTCAATTCTCATACCGCTAAAGGGAATCAAAATGTTACATGCTTCCAATATTTAACATTGAGTATTACAATTAACAAATCAGAAAATGGCAAAAGAAGTCGGTGCACTTGTTAAATTACAAATCAAAGGCGGAGCTGCAAACCCATCACCACCAGTAGGACCTGCATTGGGTGCTAAAGGTGTTAATATCATGGAGTTTTGTAAACAATTCAATGCTCGTACCCAAGATAAGCCAGGTAAAGTATTACCAGTTGTGATTACTGTATATGTGGACAAGTCTTTCGAATTCATCATCAAAACCCCTCCTGTGGCTATTCAATTATTGGATGCTACTAAATTAACGAGTGGTTCTGCTGAGCCCAACCGTAAGAAAGTTGGTTCGGTGACTTGGGATCAAGTTAAGTCAATTGCTGAAGATAAGATGACTGATTTAAATGCTTTCACTATCGAATCTGCTATGAAAATGGTAGCAGGAACAGCACGCAGTATGGGAATTACCGTTAGCGGTGATGCACCCTGGACAAATTAATTAACAAAAAACAGTTTACAACAGTGGCGAAATTAACAAAAAATCAAAAACTGGCACACGCTAAACTAGAAATCGGTAAATCGTATTCTTTACAGGATGCGGCTGCTTTGGTAAAAGAGATCACTACAACTAAATTTGATGCATCGGTTGATATCGATGTAAGTTTAGGTGTAGATCCACGTAAAGCCAATCAAATGGTACGTGGTATTGCTACTTTACCTCATGGTACAGGTAAAACTGTACGTGTTTTAGTACTTTGTACTCCTGACAAGGAAGAAGAGGCTAAAGCTGCAGGAGCAGATTTCGTAGGTTTAGACGAATATGTGGCTAAGATTGAAGGTGGTTGGACAGATGTTGACATTATTATCACTACTCCTGCTTGTATGGCAAAGGTAGGTAAGTTGGGCCGAGTTTTAGGTCCACGTAACCTTATGCCAAACCCAAAATCAGGTACAGTAACCAACGAAGTTGGTAAAGCTGTAACTGACGTAAAAGGCGGTAAGATTGATTTTAAAGTTGACAAAACTGGTATCATCCATGCTTCAATAGGAAAAGTATCATTCTCAGCAGAGAAAATATATGAAAATGCGTTGGAAGTTCTTCAAACGATTTCAAAATTAAAACCTTCTGCTGCAAAAGGAACTTATTTTAAAAGCATTCACGTGTCTTCTACAATGAGTCCTGGAATTGCAATCGAAACTAAATCAGTAGCGGGGATCTAATTATGAACAGAGAAGAAAAACAAGAAGTAGTTTTAGCTCTACAAGAGAAAATGCAAGAGTATGGCAATTTTTATATTGCTGATACCTCAGGCTTATCTGTTGAGAAAGTAAATAACATCCGTCGCAAATGTTTCGAAAGCGGTATCGAAATGAAAGTTGCAAAAAATACATTGATCAAAATTGCGATCGATGGATTAGAAGGCGACTCATCTGAGATATTCGCAGCATTAAAAGGTCAATCAGCCTTATTGTTTTCGAAAGTAGGTAATGGTCCAGCTAAGCTGATCAAAAGCCTTAGAAAAGGAAAAGGCGAGGATAAACCTCAACTGAAAGCAGCTTATATCGATTCAGCAATATTCGTTGGTGATAACCACCTAGATTCATTAGTAAGTCTTAAATCAAGAGAAGAACTTATTGGCGAAATCGTTGGTCTATTACAATCACCAGCTAAAAATGTTATTTCGGCATTGCAGTCTGGCGGTGGAAAAATTGCAGGTATTGTTAAAACACTACAGGAAAGAGGTTAACGAACACCTAAAGTTCGATATTAAACAAAATTATTTTTACGTAAATTTTTAAAATCTTAATAAAATGGCAGATTTAAAAGCGTTTGCTGAGCAATTGGTAAACTTAACAGTTAAAGAAGTTAATGAATTAGCTCAAATCTTAAAAGACGAGTATGGTATTGAACCAGCTGCTGCGGCAGTTGCTGTTGCTGCACCTGCTGGTGGTTCTGATGCTCCTGCAGCGGAAGAAAAATCTACTTTCGATGTAATCTTGAAAGAAGCTGGTGGTCAGAAATTAGCAGTTGTAAAATTAGTTAAAGACTTAACTGGTTTAGGTTTGAAAGAAGCTAAAGACTTAGTAGACGGTGCACCAAAAGAATTGAAATCAGGTGTTGCTAAAGACGAAGCAGAAGCTTTGAAAAAACAATTAGAAGAAGCTGGAGCTGTAGTTGAGATTAAGTAATCACTTAATTTTAACGAACCTTTAAGAAAAGACTCCGACTGCAAAGTCGGAGTCTATTCCTGTTTATAAACATTTCATCTTGTTTGGTTGGTGATTTGTTTGAAGGCAAACCAAACTAATAGTTTATTCTTAAACTAAATTAAATTTAGTCCCTTGGCAAATAAAGTCGACCAAAGAGTAAATTTTGCACGTAGTAAGCACATCATTGATTATCCAGATTTTTTGGATGTGCAGTTGCAATCATTTAGAGAATTTTTTCAGATCGAAACTACTTCAGATAACCGTCACACAGAAGGTTTATTTAAGGTGTTTGCTGAAAATTTCCCAATCACTGATTCTAGAAACATCTTTGTTTTAGAATTTTTAGATTATTTTATTGACCCACCGCGTTATGACATTCCAGAATGTATTGATCGTGGGTTAACTTATAGTGTTCCGTTAAAAGCAAAGCTGAAGCTTTCTTGTAACGATGCAGAACACGAGGATTTTGAAACCATCATTCAGGATGTATACTTAGGAACCATACCATATATGACTCCAAAAGGTACTTTCGTGATCAACGGTGCAGAACGTGTAATTGTTTCTCAATTGCACAGGTCTCCAGGCGTGTTCTTCGGCCAAAGCCGTCACACTAACGGAACCAAATTGTACTCTGCTCGTGTGATTCCTTTCAAAGGTTCTTGGATCGAGTTTGCTACAGACGTTAACAACGTAATGTATGCTTACATCGACCGTAAGAAAAAATTCCCGGTAACCACCTTATTGCGTGCAATTGGTTACGATTCTGATAAAGACATCTTAGAACTGTTTGATCTTGCCGACGAAGTAAAAGTTAGCAAATCTGGTTTAAAGAAATATATCGGGCGTAAACTGGCTGCTAGAGTTTTAAGAAAATGGGTTGAAGATTTTGTAGACGAGGATACAGGTGAAGTTGTTTCTATAGATCGTAACGAAGTTATCTTAGATAGGGATACCGTTCTAGAAGACGACCATATCGATATGATCATCGATGCAGGTGTTAAAACTATTATCTTATCTAAAGATGATGGTGCATCTCAAGCTGATTATACTATTATATACAATACTTTACAAAAAGATACCTCAAACTCTGAAAAAGAGGCTGTAGAGAACATCTATCGTGCTTTGCGTAATGCAGAACCACCTGATGAGGAAACTGCAAGAGGTATCATTGAGCGTTTATTCTTCTCAGATAAACGTTATGACTTAGGTGATGTAGGTAGATACCGTATCAACCGTAAGTTAAAAATGGATACTCCTGATCATGTAAAGGTTTTAACCAAAGCAGATATTATTGCCATTGTTAAATACCTGATCAAATTGATCAACTCTAAAGAAGAAGTGGATGATATTGATCACTTGTCAAACCGTCGTGTACGTACGGTAGGTGAGCAATTGTACGCACAGTTCGGTGTTGGTTTAGCGCGTATGGCTAGAACAATCCGTGAGCGTATGAACATTCGCGACAATGAGGTATTTACCCCAACTGATTTGATTAATGCCCGTACTTTATCGTCGGTGATCAACTCGTTCTTTGGTACCAACCAGTTGTCGCAGTTCATGGATCAAACCAATCCTTTGGCAGAGATTACACACAAACGTCGTTTGTCAGCTTTAGGCCCAGGTGGTTTATCACGTGAGCGTGCTGGTTTCGAGGTTCGTGACGTTCACTATACGCACTACGGTCGTTTGTGTACCATCGAAACTCCAGAGGGACCAAACATTGGTTTGATTTCGTCACTTTGTGTACATGCTAAGATCAACAATTTAGGTTTCATCGAAACTCCATATAAAATTGTTGAGAATGGTATCGTAGCCATGGATAAAGACGTAATCTATCTATCTGCAGAAGATGAGGATGGTAAAACCATCGCTCAAGCTAATGCGGCTTATGATGATAAAGGTAACTTTACTACACCACGTGTGAAAGCACGTTACGAAGGTGACTTCCCGATCATCGAGCCTGAGAAATTAGACTTGATGGACATTGCGCCAAATCAGATCACATCAATCGCTGCTTCTTTGATTCCTTTCTTAGAGCATGATGATGCGAACAGGGCGTTGATGGGATCGAACATGCAACGTCAGGCCGTACCATTGTTACGTCCTGAGGCACCAATTGTAGGTACAGGTTTGGAAGGTCGCGTTGCTCGTGACTCAAGAACTTTGATCAATGCAGAAGGTGATGGTGTTGTAGAATATGTAGATGCTAACGAAATCACCATTAAATATGTACGTAACGATGGAGATCGTTTGGTTTCATTTGAAGGTGATAGCAAAACTTATAAATTAACCAAGTTCAAAAAAACCAACCAGAATACTTGTATCAACTTGAAGCCAATTGTTAAAAAAGGCGAAAAAGTAAGCAAAGGTCAAGTATTGTGCGAAGGTTATGCAACTGAAAACGGTGAATTGGCATTAGGAAGAAACTTAAAAGTAGCTTTCATGCCTTGGCAAGGATACAACTTTGAGGATGCGATCGTGATCAACGAACGTATTGTTAGAGACGATATCTTTACCTCTTTACACATCGAAGAGTTTGAATTGGAAGTACGTGATACCAAACGTGGAGAAGAGGAATTGACACCAGATATCCCTAACGTTTCTGAAGAAGCGACTAAAGATTTGGACGAAAACGGTATCATCCGTATCGGAGCTGAAGTAAAAGAAGGCGATATCCTGATTGGTAAGATTACGCCAAAAGGCGAGTCTGATCCTTCACCAGAAGAGAAATTGCTTCGTGCAATCTTCGGTGATAAAGCAGGTGATGTTAAAGATGCTTCATTAAAAACTCCACCTTCAATCAAAGGTGTGGTAATTGATACTAAATTATTCTCAAGAGCTAAGAAAACGACTAAAGCAGAAGAAAAATCAGCAATTGAGAAATTAGATAAGAAATATAATTTAGCTACAGAGAACCTTAAAAACGAATTGGTTGATAAATTGTTCCAGATCGTAAACGGTAAAACATCGCAAGGTGTATTCAACGTTTACAAGGAAATGTTGATCGCTAAAGGAGCTAAGTTTACACAAAAGATATTGGCAGACCTAGAGTATGCACATATCAATCCATACAAATGGACAACTGATGATGATAAAAACGATCAGATCAAGTTGTTGTTACACAATTATGGTATCCGTGTAAACGAAGAATTAGGTGCTTACAAACGTGATAAATTTGCAATTAGTGTTGGTGATGAGTTGCCTTCAGGAATTGTTCAAATGGCGAAAGTTTATGTAGCTAAGAAACGTAAATTAAAAGTAGGTGATAAGATGGCAGGTCGTCACGGTAACAAAGGTATTGTTGCCCGTATCGTACGTGATGAAGATATGCCATTCTTAGAAGACGGAACACCAGTTGATATCGTGTTGAACCCATTGGGTGTACCTTCACGTATGAACTTGGGCCAGATCTACGAAACCGTATTGGCATGGGCCGGTAAAGAATTGGGTGTTAAATTTGCAACTCCGATCTTTGATGGTGCTAAGCATGATGAGGTGGAAGAGTGGATCGCTAAGGCAGGTGTACCAGCTTCTGGTAGAACTTACTTACACAATGGTTTAACAGGCGAGAAATTTGATCAACCGACTACAGTAGGTATTATCTACATGCTGAAACTAGGTCACATGGTTGATGATAAGATGCACGCCCGTTCTATCGGACCATACTCATTAATTACACAACAACCATTGGGTGGTAAAGCCCAGTTCGGTGGTCAGCGTTTTGGTGAGATGGAGGTTTGGGCATTAGAGGCATTTGGTGCAGCTAATATCCTTCAAGAGATCTTAACAGTTAAATCTGATGATGTAATTGGAAGAGCCAAAACCTACGAAGCCATTGTTAAAGGCGAAAACCTACCAACTCCAGGTGTACCAGAATCATTCAATGTATTGGTACATGAGCTACGCGGTTTAGGTTTAGATATTACGTTAGACTAAAGTATAAAGTTAAAAGTTGAAAGTAAGCCATCACGGCACTTTCAACTTTTTTAAACTTTAAACTTTTAACTCAAAAAAGCTATGTCTTACAAAAAGGATAATAAATTAAAAAGCAATTTCACCTCGATTACCATTAGCTTGGCGTCGCCTGAGAATATCTTGGAGCGTTCAAGTGGTGAGGTGTTAAAACCTGAGACGATCAATTATCGTACGTACAAACCAGAACGTGATGGTTTGTTCTGCGAGCGTATTTTTGGTCCGGTAAAAGATTACGAATGTCATTGCGGTAAATACAAACGTATCCGTTATAAAGGAATTGTTTGCGACCGTTGTGGTGTGGAGGTAACTGAGAAAAAAGTACGTAGAGAGCGTATGGGACACATCAACTTGGTGGTTCCTGTAGCGCATATCTGGTATTTCCGTTCATTGCCAAACAAAATCGGATACCTTTTAGGTTTACCTACCAAAAGACTGGATCTGATCATTTACTACGAGCGTTATGTAGTAATCCAAGCTGGTTTAATGGCAGAACAAGGCATCCAGTACATGGATTTCTTGACTGAAGAAGAGTATTTAGATATTTTAGATAAATTACCTAAAGAAAACCAATACCTAGACGATAAAGACCCTAATAAATTCGTTGCCAAAATGGGTGCCGAAGCATTAGAAGATTTATTGAAACGTATTGATTTAGATACTTTATCATATAACTTACGTCACCAAGCTGCAAACGAAACTTCTCAACAACGTAAAAACGAGGCTTTAAAACGTCTTCAAGTTGTAGAAGCTTTCCGTGGTGCTAAAACACGTATCGAGAATAACCCAGAGTGGATGATCATCAAGATCGTTCCAGTTATTCCACCAGAATTACGTCCATTAGTGCCTTTAGAAGGTGGTCGTTTTGCAACTTCAGATTTGAACGATTTATATCGTCGTGTAATTATCCGTAACAACCGTTTAAAACGTTTGATCGAGATCAAAGCACCAGAAGTTATTTTACGTAACGAGAAACGTATGTTACAGGAAGCTGTAGATTCGTTGTTCGATAACTCGCGTAAAGTAAATGCTGTTAAAACTGAAGGTAACCGTGCCTTGAAATCACTTTCAGATATCTTGAAAGGTAAACAAGGTCGTTTCCGTCAAAACTTATTAGGTAAACGTGTTGATTATTCTGCACGTTCGGTAATTGTTGTAGGTCCAAACCTTAAATTACACGAATGTGGTTTACCAAAAGATATGGCTGCCGAACTGTTCAAACCATTTATCATCCGCAAGATGATAGAAAGAGGAATTGTGAAAACAGTTAAATCTGCTAAAAAAATTGTAGATAGAAAAGATCCATTGGTATGGGATATCCTTGAAAACGTATTGAAAGGACACCCTGTATTGCTTAACCGTGCGCCTACGTTGCACAGATTGGGTATCCAGTCTTTCCAACCTAAATTGGTAGAAGGTAAAGCGATCCAATTACACCCATTGGTTTGTACCGCATTTAACGCGGATTTTGACGGTGACCAGATGGCGGTGCATTTACCGTTAGGTCATGCAGCAATTTTGGAAGCCCAAGTATTGATGCTTGCAGCACACAACATTCTGAACCCTGCAAATGGTACACCAATTACAGTACCTTCTCAGGATATGGTGTTGGGTCTTTATTACATTACTAAAGGCCGTAGAACTGATGCAAGTCGTGTAGTTAAAGGACAAGATGCTTCATTCTATTCTCCAGAAGAAGTTATTATTGCTTACAATGAGAAGAAAATTGATTTACATGCTTTTATCAAAGTAAAAGTTAACGTAAAACAAGAAGACGGAACAATTGTAAACAAATTAACAGAAACTACTGTAGGTAGAGTACTATTTAACCAAATGGTACCGGAAGAAGTAGGTTATATCAACGAACTGTTAACCAAAAAATCTTTAAGAGATATTATTGGTGAAGTGGTAAAAATGACTGGTATGGCCCGTTCGGCAAGATTCTTAGATGACATCAAAGAACTTGGATTTAAAATGGCATTCCAAGGAGGATTATCATTTAACTTACAAGATGTTAATATTCCGGTAGAGAAACATACATTATTAGAACAAGCAGCTGCTGAAGTTGAAGAGGTAAGAAACAACTATAACATGGGTTTCATTACCAACAACGAGCGTTACAACCAAATTATCGATATCTGGACTCGTATCAACAACCGTTTAACTACGTTTGTAATGAACCAATTGTCAAGCGATAACCAAGGTTTCAACTCTGTGTATATGATGCTTGACTCTGGAGCCCGTGGTTCTAAGGAGCAGATTCGTCAGCTGGCAGGTATGCGTGGTTTGATGGCTAAGCCTCAAAAATCAGGTTCTGGTGGTGAGATTATCGAAAACCCGATCTTATCTAACTTTAAAGAAGGATTGTCGGTATTAGAATACTTTATCTCTACCCACGGTGCGCGTAAAGGTTTGGCGGATACAGCGTTAAAAACTGCAGATGCTGGTTACTTGACACGTCGTTTACATGATGTAGCCCAAGATATGATTGTTAATGCTGTAGATTGCGGTACTTTAAGAGGTATGTACACTACTGCTTTAAAAGACAATGAAGATATCGTTGAGCCATTATATGACAGAATTTTAGGTCGTATTTCACTACATGATGTATTTAACCCGTTAGATGGTAAACTATTAGTTGCTGCTGGCGAAGACATCAATGAAGAGATTGCCAAAGCAATCGAAGAATCTCCATTAGAAGGTATTGAAATTCGTTCGGTATTAACTTGCGAAAACAAGAGAGGGGTTTGTTCACTTTGTTACGGACGTAACTTGGCCTCTGGTAAACGTGTTCAAAGAGGTGAGGCTGTTGGTGTAATTGCTGCACAGTCAATCGGTGAGCCGGGTACACAGTTGACATTACGTACGTTCCACGTGGGTGGTACCGCATCAAACATTGCGGCAGAATCTCAGATCAATGCTAAATTTGATGGTGTAATTGAATTTGAAAACTTACGTACAGTACCTACAACTACAGAAGATGGTGTAGTGGAGATTGTATTAGGTCGTTCTGGTGAATTCAAGATTACTGAACCAGGTACAGGTAAGATTATCGTAACCAACAACATCCCTTATGGTGCATTCTTATATGTAAAAGAAGGTGATAAAGTGAGCAAAGGCGATAAGATCTGTTCGTGGGATCCATATAACGCGGTTATTATCTCAGAATTTGCTGGTAAGATCCAGTTTGATGCGATCGTAGAAGGTGTTACTTTCCGTGAAGAATCAGATGAACAAACTGGTCACCGTGAAAAAGTAATTATCGATACACGTGATAAAACTAAAAACCCTGCTATCCAGGTAGTTGATAAAAAAGGTGAATTGATCAGAAACTATAACATTCCAGTAGGGGCACACATTGCCATTGAGGAAGGTGAAGCAGTTCAAACAGGTCAGATCCTAGTTAAAATACCTCGTGCAACAGGTAAAACTCGAGATATTACGGGTGGTTTACCACGTGTAACCGAGTTGTTCGAAGCACGTAACCCATCTAACCCAGCTGTAGTAACTGAAATTGATGGTGTGGTAACTTTAGGTGGCGTTAAACGTGGTAACCGCGAGATGACGATTGAATCTAAAGATGGAGAAGTTAAAAAATACCTAGTTCCATTGTCTAAACACATCTTGGTACAAGATAACGACTTTGTGAAAGCAGGTATGCCATTATCTGATGGCTCTATCTCTCCAGCCGATATCTTAGCAATCAAAGGCCCTGCGGCTGTACAAGAATACTTAGTAAATGGTATCCAAGAGGTTTACCGCTTGCAAGGTGTGAAGATCAATGATAAACACTTTGAGGTAATTGTACACCAGATGATGCAGAAAGTTCATATCGAGGATCCAGGAGATACACGTTTCTTAGAAAACGACTCTGTAGATCGTTGGGACTTTATGGTGGAGAACGACGAAATCTATGACAAAAAAGTTGTGGTAGAGGCAGGCGATTCAGAAACAGTAAAACCTGGTCAGATTCTTTCTTTACGTAAATTGAGAGACGAAAATTCTCAATTGAAACGTAAAGATTTGAAACAAATTGAAGTACGTGATGCAAAACCTGCAACAGCGAGTTCAATCCTACAAGGTATTACACGTGCATCATTGGGAACTAAGTCATTTATCTCAGCAGCATCATTCCAAGAAACTACCAAAGTATTGAATGAAGCGGCAATTGCAGGTAAACGTGACCATATGTTAGGCTTGAAAGAAAACGTTATTGTTGGTCACTTGATCCCTTCAGGTACTGGCGTACGTGGCTACGAGCGTATCATTGTAGGTTCTCAAGAAGAATACGATAAATTATTAGCTTCTAAACAAGAAGAAGTTGAAGCTTAAATTATCATAACAAACCTAGCAATAGGATTGTAGATCAAAAAGTCCTCCATGAGTAAAATCTGGAGGACTTTTTTTATTTAATCTATCAAATTTGTTACAATAACACAAACGCTTGCGTAAAGTTACTTCGGCTAAAATCATTTCAACCTAAGGCCTAATTGATTAATTTGGACTTATGAAATATCTACTTTTTATCATTTGCACTTGTATTACGTTAAATTTAAAAGCCCAGGACGTAAGTTTAGCTTTACAAAAAAAAACCAAATTAGATGATCCCGCTGCATGGACTGGCGTACCTGCCAAATTAAATGTAAGTTTTGCTTCTGCCAATATGCGTTTTGCTAAAGAATTACCTCCAAAGGTAAGCTTACAAAATACTTGGACTACTAAAGCCTGGAAAGGTGAAAAAATACACACCCAATTATTGGTCTGGACAGGGGCTAATTTAAGTACAATAAGGATACAAACTAGTGATTTGAAAGATGGGTATGGTAATTTGCTGAAAAAAGAAAACCTGACTACAGGTTTTATCAACTTTGTGATGACTGATGAATTTAGAAATGGATGTGGTTACCGTGAAGCAAAGGATTTCGATTCCTCTTACGTTGCTGATCTAATAGATACTAAAACAACAGCAAGAGTCATACAGAAAAATACAACACAACCCATTTGGTTAAGTATCAAAGTGCCAGAAAATACAAAGTCGGGTAACTATAAAGGCACCATCAAAATTTTGGGCAATGCTGAAGTTACCTTATCCATAAATGTGGAGGTGCTAAATAAAACTTTACCCGCACCCAGTAAATGGCATTACGATTTAGATTTATGGCAACATCCAGCATCAATTGCAAGAGTGCATGATGTACCTTTATGGAGCAATGCGCATTTTACATTGATGAAAAGTTATTATCAGCTGTTAGCTAGTGCAGGTCAAAAAACCATTACCACAAGTATAGTGAACGAGCCTTGGGGCCATCAAACGTATGATGATTATCCAAGTTTAGTGAAGTGGACAAAGAAAAAGGATGGCAGTTGGGTATATGATTACAGTTTATTTGATAAATATGTATCATTTGTAATGCGTTGTGGAATTGATCAACGAATTAATTGCTACAGCATGGTGCCATGGAAAATTGCCTTTACCTATTTTGATGAAAGCCTACAAAAGGAAGCGGTTTTTACCGATGCCATTGGTACGCCAAGTTATAATGCTTTTTGGAAAACAATGCTTACAGATTTTACCAAACATTTGAAACAAAAAGGCTGGTTCAACAAAACCTATATTGCTATGGACGAAAGACCAATGAAAGCAATGCAAGATGTAATTAAGCTACTAAAATCTGTAGATCAAAATTGGAAAATCGCTTTGGCTGGAGATTATCATCCAGAAATAGAAAATGATATTGACAATTATTGTATAGCTTCTAAATGGGAATTTCCAGCAAATGTGCTAGAACAACGGAATAAACAAGGTAAAATTAGTACATGGTATACCTGTTGTACGGAACCTTACCCTAATGCCTTTAGCTTTTCATCGCCAGCAGAGCAGGTATGGATGGGATGGTACACTGCTGGTAAAAATATGGACGGTTATTTACGTTGGGCCTATAACAGCTGGACAAAAAATCCATTAACAGATACACGTTTCACCGCTTGGCCTGCTGGAGATACTTACCAGATCTATCCTGGACCATTAAGCTCAGTTCGGTTTGAAAAGTTGATAGAAGGCGCACAGGATTTTGAAAAAATACAGCAGTTGAGATCATTTTATAAAAAAAATAAACAAGCTGAAAAATTAAAGCAATTAAATAAAGCTTTAGCGGGTTTCGAGATCAAATCTTTAGCAAATATTACAGCCGATGAAATGTTGAATAAAGTAAAATATCTGCTTAATGAATAGTATTTTATGCTGTTAATTTCTATTTTTGAGCATCATGGAAGAACAACAGAACGAAAATCAAATCAACATAGAACTATCTGAAGAAATTGCAGAGGGCATATTCTCTAATTTGGCTATCATTACGCATTCAAATACCGAATTTGTATTAGACTTTATCAGGGTAATGCCAGGTATTCCAAAAGCTAAAGTTAAATCAAGGATTATTTTAACGCCAGAGCATGCCAAACGATTGGTAAATGCAATGGTGGATAATCTAGAAAAATTTGAAGCTGCCAACGGAAGAATTAAAACTCAAGAAGAGCCATCTGGGTTTCCATTGAATTTTGGCGGACCTACTGCGCAAGCTTAAAAGTTAAAAGTAATAAGTTAAAAGTATAAGTTGAAAAGAGTACTTATGCTTTTAACTTATTTTGTATATGGCCAATGACCTCATTGGTCTGATTGGGCTCAAACCAAGTCGTATTTTCATCTCTCCTAAACCAAGTCAACTGACGTTTAGCAAATCTTCGGGTATTTTGTTTGATCATGGCAACAGCCGATGCTAAGTCTGATTTACCCTCTAGATAATCGAATAACTCTGAGTAGCCTACTGTATTTAAAGCATTGTATTGTCGATAGGGTAGCAGCTGTTGCACTTCTTGTAATAGCCCCTCCTCCATCATTAAATCTACCCTGTGGTTAATGCGTTCGTAAAGTAAAGCACGGTCTGTATTTAAACCTACCTTGATCATATTAAAAGGACGCTCTTTTTTGCTAGCTGTAAGGAAAGAACTGAGCTTTTTGCCCGTAGAAAGCACAACTTCTAGGCCTCTGATCATTCGTTGAGGATTAGATTGGTCTACTTTAGCGTAATACTCAGGATCTAGTGCTGCTAATTGTTTGCGGATGGATTCGATTCCAGCTGTTGCAAATTTTTGATTTAATTGCTCGCGGATGCCTAGGTCAATTTCAGGAAGCTCATCCAGACCTTTGCATATGGCATCGATGTATAGGCCAGAACCTCCCACCATGATCAAAACATCGTGTTTTTTAAACAGTTCTTCCATTAATTGGAGTGCTGCAGCCTCGAAGTCGCCAGTGCTAAATAATGTTTTTACACTGTGCGAATCTATAAAATGATGTGGTGCCGCTGCTAATTCTTCTGTAGAAGGCTTAGCCGTGCCGATATGCATTTCCTTAAAAAATTGACGGGAATCTGCCGAAATGATCTCTGTTTGATAAAACTGCGCCAGCTCAATAGCTAAAGCAGTTTTACCGATGGCAGTTGGCCCAATTACTACAATTAAAGTTTTTTGTGGCATAGGGCATATTCATTTTATAGCGCTACGATTTTAGATTGGAATGAAACACTAAAATCTTAAGGTCATTTCCTAATAGTCTTCTTCTTTGCTAGTTCCGTAATCTTCGTCCTCGAAATCGTCACCATCTGCAAACTCATCTTTTTCTTCCTCTTCTTCACTATCCTCACCAACTTCTTCAGCGTTAATGCCTCTACCGCCCATTGCTTCAAGTTCTTCTGTATCTTCTGGTACAAAATCCATTTCATTTAAGAAATCAAAATCGCTAGAAGAAGAACTGCTGGTTACCGCAAAGCCACCTGCATTGTTTTTCTCAATGATTTTTGGTGCCTCGCCAGTACTTTTAACCAAGAAAGGGTACTCTATATTTGGGTCATTTTCCAAGATGATCTTAACCAGTTCTACATGGAAATCAAACGGACGTTCAAAATTATAGATATAATAGAATTTTTGGTGTGGGTCTTCAATGAAACTGCTCAATTTGGCATTTTCCATCAGAGTAACACCATTGTCTATCTTACGTTGGTTCGGCAAAATAGCAATTTCATCACCCTTGATCCAATTGTCTGTACTTACATAAAATGATGATGATTTATCAGCATTGTAGCCAGTTGAGCGGTGTATTGCCCGGTGTAGATCTTCGAAGGTCTGAGTGGTTTTAATGTCGATTTCTCTTACTACGTCGTCAAAATCTTCAAAAGAAATTTTAAATCTATAAATTGCCATTGCGTTATCTGTTTCTGCCTGTAAAATTAAGAAATAAAAAATAATTTTAAGACTGTACTTCTACCTTAATGGGGTTAAATAGATTAAAATTGACCTTTTTGGTTAAATAGTTTCAACCATCTATAATTTGCACACCCTAACTATTCTTTTGTTTGTTTTTTTCATCAATAATATTTACTATTGGTTACACACAAAAAACACATACAAATGAAACGTTTACAATTAAAGAAAAGACACTTTCTGATGTCTTATGTAAAGACTATTATCGTCTTGCTGCTCACCGGCTGGTTATTGCCAGCAAATGCACAATTTTCGGGAAACCGAAATGAAATAGATGATTACAACAGTATTTTTTCCATCCTTAATGGAAGAGTTAATACCGCTGGTAATACAGAAATCACCTATTACACGGGAGACTTTTATCCTGAAATTAAGGGAAAGATCAAATCGATCGGTAATACTGAAGTAACTTATTATACAGGAGATTTCTATCCAGAAATTAAGGGAAAGATGAAATCTTTCGGCAAAACGGAAATCACCTATTATACTGGAGACTTCTATCCGGAAATAAAAGGTAGGATAAAATCTATTGGCAATACTGATATTGTTTACTACACGGGAGATTTTTATCCAGAACTTAAGGGCAAGCTCAAATCAATAGGTAAAACCGATGTGACTTATTACACTGGAGACTTCTACCCAGAAATTAAGGGGAGGCCAAAAACAGTTGGCAAAACGGAGATTACCTATTATACCGGAGACTTTTATCCAGAAATTAAGGGTAAGCTCAAAGCTGTAGGCAATACAGAAATTACCTACTACACTGGCGATTTTTATCCAGAACTGAAAGGCAAAGTAAAATCAGTTAATGGGAGCTTCCCAGAAAGCGTTTTATTTCTTTTTCCCGAACTAGGTATAATTAATTAATTTGTTGAGTAAGGTCTGGACTAAGGTTCAGATCTTTTTTGTTTATAGATAAACCCTATTTCTTGGCCACTTGGGTTAAACCTAGCGCTTTAGCCTTCTCGAGCATAAAGTTGAATGCTTCTTCGTAGCTATTTTTGATTTCACCCTCTAAAATGGCTTCTCGAATGGCATTTTTAAGCAAGCCTACTTCACGTCCGGCAGCTAGGCCAAAAGTTTCCATAATATCATTGCCAGAAATTGGAGGTTGCCAATTGCGCAACTGGTCGCGCTCTTCAACATCTTTTAGTTTTTGCTTAACCAACTCAAAATTGTTGCGGTATCTTTTAACCTTATATTCGTTTTTGGTAGTGATATCGGCATTGCACAATAACATCAAGCTTTCAATTTCTTCTCCAGCTTCAAAAAGCAACCTCCTAACGGCCGAATCTGTGACTTTTTCTTGAGCTAAAACAATAGGGCGTAAATGCAGTTGCACCAATTTTTGAACAAACTTCATCTTCTCGTTTAATGGAAGTTTCAGTTGGGCAAAGATCTGTGGCACCATTCTGGCACCTTTATCTTCATGGCCGTGAAAGGTCCAACCATGTCCTTCCTCAAATCTTTTGGTTGGCGGTTTGGCAATGTCATGTAAAATTGCTGCCCATCGTAGCCAAAGATCGTCAGTAGTTGCACAGATGTTGTCTAATACTTGTAAGGTATGGTAAAAATTATCTTTATGTCCTTTGCCATTGATGATCTCTACACCATACAATGCTGCCATCTGCGGGAAAATAAGATGCAGCAGTCCAGTATCAAAAAGATAGTTAAAACCTATAGAAGGTGTTTTGGCAAGGATGATTTTATTCAGCTCGTCCGTAATCCGTTCTTTAGAAACAATGCTGATCCGTTCTTTTTGCTTGCTGATCGCAGCCAAGGCAATTTCATCAATGTCGAAATTTAGCTGTGTGGCAAAGCGAATGGCTCGCATCATGCGTAGCGGGTCGTCTGAAAAAGTAATTGCTGGATCTAAAGGTGTGCGGATCAATTTTCTTTCCAGGTCTGCCAATCCATTAAATGGGTCTATTAAACTCCCATAATTCTCTTTGTTGAGCGATATGGCTAAAGCATTGATGGTGAAATCCCTTCTGAGCTGATCATCTTCCAATGTACCATTCTCTACAATCGGTTTACGAGAATCAGATCTGTAAGATTCTTTTCTAGCACCAACAAATTCAATTTCCAGGTCATTGTATTTCAGCATTGCGGTGCCAAAATTTTTAAAAACAGCCACCTTGGTCTTCAATTGCCTGCCTGTTTGTTCTGCAAACTCGATACCATTGCCTAATACTACAATATCAATGTCTTTTGAGGGGCGGTCTAAAAATAGATCTCGTACAAAACCACCGATTACATAAGCCTCTGTTTTAGTCTGGTCGGCAATGGTAGCCAACACTTTGAATACTGGATTTTGTAGATGTTGTAGCATAAGCATCGAATCGTCATGCCGAATTTATTCCAGCATCTTTTAACAGTGAACACCACTGAACAAGTTCAAGGTGACGAAAATGTTAAAATTTATGCAAAAATAGTAAAATTACTTACGTATAAACTCAAATTGTCCGGAAGGACCTAATTTAATAATGGTCGACGGTTTTTTTACGGTACGGTCTTCTTGTTCAAGATCTACAATATAGTCAACAGCACTTTTGACCTCCTCACTGATCTCGTCGAAAAATTTTGGGGTAGGTTGGCCACTTAGATTGGCAGAGGTAGAAACAATTGGTTTTCGGAAACGTTGGAGCAATTGCTCACAAAACTCATGTTTAACAACACGGATACCAATAGAACCGTCGTTATTGATTACATTTTTGGCCAGATTTTTAGCATTAGAAAAAACAATCGTCATCGGATTTTCTGCATATTCGATCAATTCGTAAGCAACTTCTGGAATTTCAGTTACATAACTTTGCAACTTGTTCTCATTGTCTAAAAGGACGATCAGACTTTTATCAGCACTTCTCCCTTTCAGTTCATTTACTTTAGCCACGGCTAATTCATTGGTTGCATCACAACCCAAACCCCAAACCGTATCTGTTGGGTAAAGGATCACACCTCCATTTTTTAATATGGCTAAAGCATTGTTAACCTCGTCTCTAAGCATCTGAATTAAGTTTAGGAATATATTTTTTCCAAAATTCTGGATTATGTTTTAATGGAGCATGACAACCAAAAGGCAATTCCTCTTTCAAATAATCGAAAGCAATGGCAGGATGAAATTCTACCGCAAACTGCATCGCCTTTTGCCAATCTGGGATGCGATAGTTGTTCATGATCTTTGGTGCTTCTAATGACCAAAAAACATCTTCGTTGTAGCCATCTCCCTGCGTTTGTAGATATTTATCTAATAGGGCTTGGTCAACCTGGTCTAAAACCAACAAGGCCGAGCCAATTTTTCTTAAGGATAGACCACCATTTCCAACTTTGTTGTAACGTTGGGCATATACTTTATTCAGTTTACAGGATAATTTAACCTGTTCCCAAAAGTTATATAACATTCCCTTATTTAACTTATCAGGTTTAAACCAAGGTGCGCCAATGTAATCGTATTTTTTTTCACACCAAAAACCAAGTTCATCTTTAAAAAGATAGACATCTGCTTGGTGGATGAGCATAAAATCAAAGAGGGCGAAGGCGTTATAAAAGGCTTTGGATAATAACAATTGATTGTACCCTTTAATGTCTTCAAAGTAACTGCGGGCAAAACGTTTCACTTCCAATTGTTGTAACGAACCAAAAGTTTTGTCTACAATTAGGCCTTCAGGAGCTACAATAACCTGCTTATAACCTTTTGTCCGTTTCATGCCGTTTTCTAAAAATGCCAATTCAGTTTGATCAGGAGCTTTGTACAAAGGAAAAACAACTACACAATTTTTCATACACACAATATCTTTTTGTAACAGTTCATTAATTGCTGACTAACTACATCATCATTAAAACGTTGAACATATTGTAAGCCTTTTTGTTTCATTGTTTGTTGTAATTCTTCATCGCTGAGTACTCTGTTTATAGCATTGGTTAGTTCTTTTTCATCATCAGGCGAAACATAGATACTGTTGGGTCCACCAGCTTCTTCTAAGCAAGAGCCAGTTGCAGCAATTACAGGTGCATGGCTATATAATGCTTCTATAATTGGGATTCCAAATCCCTCATAACGAGAAGGGTAGATAAAAATGCTGGCCATTTGATAAATAGCAGGTAAATCAGTAAAAGGTATATTCTTTAAAAAATGCACCCTGTTTTGTAGACCTAAAGTTTCAATCTCTTTTTTAACTAGATCTGCATAAGCTGTCTCCTTACCAATTACCACAAGTGGATAAGTCAAATCGACATTTGGCAATGCCCTGATCAGTAAGAGCAGATTTTTTCGGTGTTCAATAGTCCCTACGTTCAAAATATACTTCGCTGGAAGCTGGTATTTTGACCTTACTTTTTCTTGATCAACAGGGGATAGCAGTGTTTTAAAACTATCATCGCAACTTTGGTAAATGACCTCGATTTTTGAGGGGTCAATTTTGTATTGGGAGATGATGTCTCGTTTGGTCTGTTCGCTAATGGCAATGATCTGGTCTGCATTTTTGCAGGCATATTGACTTTTTAGCTTATAGATGTATCGGTCTACTGATTTATAATATTCGGGTTTGATCAGAAAGATCAGGTCGTGTATGGTAACAATGCTTTTGATCTTGGTCTTTTGTAACCCAATTGGGATTTCATGGCTCAAACCATGAAAGAGGTCTATCTTGTCTGATAAAAGTTGTTTTTTGATTCCTAAACTTCGCCAAAAGAGTCGGCTGGAGCCTTTTCGCGGTAAGATCAAGTTGATGTTCTTCTTAGTGAACAAAGAAAAATTGTTGATGTTTTCCTTGATTTTAGGCGTATAAATAAAATACTGGTTTTGAGGAAACTGAGTGGCCAGGTGCTCAACCAGTGATCGACTATAATTGCCAAGTCCAGTCAGGTTATTGGCGGCACGTTTGCCATCGTATCCGATCCTGAACCGAAAGTTCAAAGCAGAAAGTTCAAAACCTGCTTTTACAGGCTCAGAACTTTCATTTTTTAGAATTAGCTTTTTACTTTCTTTTTTCACTTGTGGGCTTAAACAGCTACGTTATTTTCTCTCAATGCATCATTTAGAGAAGTCTTTTTGTCTGTAGATTCTTTACGTTTACCTATGATCAAAGCACAGGGTACCTGAAATTCTCCAGCAGGGAATTTTTTGGTGTAAGAACCCGGAATTACCACTGAACGTGCAGGTACAATTCCTTTATATTCAACAGGTTTTTCGCCTGTTACATCGATAATTTTTGTTGAGGCAGTTAGCACAACATTTGCACCTAAAACAGCTTCTTTTTCTACACGTACACCTTCAACCACAATGGCTCTCGAACCGATAAAACAATCGTCTTCGATAATTACCGGAGCAGCCTGTACAGGTTCTAGTACCCCGCCAATACCAACACCACCACTTAAGTGTACACGTTTGCCAATCTGCGCACATGAACCTACGGTTGCCCAAGTATCAACCATTGTACCTTCGTCTACATAAGCACCAATGTTTACGTAAGATGGCATCATGATTACACCTTTGGCCAAATAAGCACCGTAACGGGCAATACCATGCGGTACTACACGTACACCAGCTTCTTTATAGTTGGTTTTTAGATCCATTTTATCATGGAAAACAAAAGGTCCAACTTTGATTTCTTTCATTTCTTTAATCGGAAAATATAGAATAACAGCTTTTTTGATCCATTCGTTAATTCCCCATGTATTTAGGATAGGTTCTGCCACACGCAACTCACCTTTATCTAACCTTAAAATTACTTCTTCAATAGCCTCACAATAGTTATTATATGACAATAAAGACCTATCTTCCCAAGCAGCTTCTATTAATTTTTTTAATTCGCCAATCATAGTGTTTCAAATTTTTTACAAAATAAATCAATTTTATGTATTGCGCATTGTTTTCGTAGAATAATTTATTTTTTATCACTTTTTATTGATTTTTTACATGTTTGAACAATCAATTTGAAGTGTTTAATTTAGATCGATAGTTGATCATTATCCATTACCGACATTATAGCTTAAACGATTCTTGATCGAAAAATGCTACACCTGAAGGTTAGTTATGTATTTTTGTATTTTATGACTGAGAAAGAGAAATTAAGGATCGATAAGTATCTCTGGGCAATAAGATTGTTTAAGACCAGAAGTTTAGCTACAGAGGCATGTAAAGCAGGTAGGATAAAATTGAATGGCCAAAATTTAAAACCATCAGCGATTGTTAAAGTTGGAGAGGTTTATCAGGTATCTAAGGGTATTGAAAAGAAAGTAATAGAAGTAGTAGAGCTTTTGTACAATAGGGTAGAAGCCAAGATTGCCGTAACCAAATACAAAGATTTAACACCGGAAGAAGAAACACATGCTTTTAAATCCATGTTCCATGCGCCTACCCTAAAACGTGATAGAGGAACCGGACGACCAACAAAAAAAGACCGTAGAGAGACGGATGGTTTGATTGAAGGGATGTTTGAAGATTAGTTTATTGGTTCATTTGTATCATTGGTTCATTTCGGAATTAGACCCAAGACTCATGACTATTGACTCAGTACTCTCATCCGATAGGCCATCATCGCAGTTTTGCCCAGTTTTTTGATCAATTGGTAATTAGCTACAGCTCCAACTGCAGCACCTACTACTGGAAGCAATTGGGCCATTTTAGCCAAGTCGATGTAATCTCTATATTCTTGCTGAAAAGTTTGCCAATCAAATTGGTCGGCACTTTCTGGTAACACAATTAATTTTTCATCCCAGTTCTGCATTTGTTTAAATATATTTTGGGTGCCTCTTGTACTCGAAAAAGCCAATTGAAAAATGTGCAGGATGTATAACCTTTCCCTATAATCCTTAATGTCGTAACCGTACAAGGTAGCAATCTCGAAAAGCATTTTGATCTTGATGCCAATCAGTACCGGAAAATCGGCCATGCTCATCAAAAAGCCTCCTGCACCCGTAATTCCACCTTCGGCAGCACCAGTTTTGCTGTAAGAGTCTATTTTTGATTTGACAAGTGCTTCTCTATGTAGCAAGCTCATCCGCACATCGGGTAGGGCCGAAGTGGTATAGGTAGAACCAAACAATACGGCTTTTACCATTTGTTTAATAGTTACAGTAATTGCTTGGTGTACTTTGACAGGAATGTAACTATTGATCTTGGTCTGCACCTTAGTGGCTAGATTGCCCAACATAGAAGGTTTCTTCATGAGCTCCATTTGCCAAAACTCCAATTCATACTTTATCTGTTGCTCGTAGTTTTCCATGATTACCCCTTGTAATGTACTGCAAAAATTAGGCCCTTGTTAATTAGACTATTTTTTCTGTTAAATATTACAAGTGAAAATTTGGATTAGTCAAACTATAACTATATTTTTAGTTTTTAGTAGACGAATTGAATAATAATGAAAAAATTAATCTTGTTGTTTTTACTGGCCATTGCCTTGCTTCAGGTTCGTGCCCAAGCCAGTAAGCAAAGATAGCTAGCTAAGTGGTAGGTAGTCAAGTGATAATGTGTAATGAAATTTGGAAATGTCAAAAGTAAACTATATATTTTTTTAACTTTAAACTAAAACTATTAACCATGAAGAAATTATTATCACTCACCCTGTTGCTGGCAAGTGCATGGGGTGTTTATGCACAAACCGTAAAACTTTCTACAGCGCAACCCGAAGCAGGTAAGCCCCTCTCATTCGAGTACAATGCAAAAGGAGGAAAGCTAGATGGGCTGGCCAATGTAAAATGCGTAGTGCAGACCTTTGTTAATCGCAAACAAAATGTGGTGAATGTAGACCTCACTAAAGAAGGAACGGTCTATAAAGGCAGTTTTACGCCAGTTGACAGCACTGCTATTGCCATTTTTACCTTTGCCGCAGACGGAACTAAAGATGATTCGCCAAATGGCTATTATACGCTGTTTTATAAAAATGGAAAACCAACAGGTATGGCCTATTATTGGGAAGCAATGTTTTACAACGGGATGGGGGCAGCCTTAGCAGGCGTAAAAGCAGATAAGGCTAAGGCAGTTGCAGCCTTTGATAATGCCTTTACGGTTGAACCGGCACTAAAAGAGACCTATTTAATAGGTTATTTGAGCCTTCAATATGGTTTGGATAAGGTTAAAGGCGAAAAAATGATCAATGAGCGGATCCAAAGCCTTAATAAACTGCCTAATAAAAAAGAGCAACAGTTCTTGGATATCGCCAGCCTGTATAATGCCATGAAAAGAAAAGCATCGGCTGATTCGGTTTTTAAATTGGTGAAATTAAAATACCCAACAGGAAGCTATGCTTATAATCAAAGTGTCAACGGAATCTACGAGGAAAACGATGCGGTAAAAAAGGAGGCAAAACTGAAAAGCCTTATCAGCAATTTTAAGCTCGACCTGAATAAAAAGGCAGATGCCGATAAAGTTGGCGATTTGTACGCAGAGATTGCTTCAGCTTACGGATTGGCCAAAAACAATGCGAAATTTGAGGAATTTGCCAACAAGGTAAAAGATAAAAACACTTTGGCCAGCGTTTACAATAGTTATGCCTGGGCAGGGGCAGAAAAGAAAGAAAATCTAGTTTTTGCCGCTAAAATATCAAAACGTTCTTTAGAATTGATTGAAGAAGCCAAGGCTGGACCTGTGCCGCCGTTTTATGCTTCAAAAGAGAGCTATCTCAAAGGTTTAGAAAGTAATTACACAAATTTTGCAGATACTTATGCGCTGTTATTGGATCATTTAGGTAAAACGGCCGAAGCCTTAAAATACCAGGAAGAGGCAGTGACAAAAAATAATTTCACTAACCCCGAAATGAATGAAAGGTATGTATCGTTTTTAGCTAAAAATAAGCAAAAGGATAAAGTGGTTACCTATGCAGAACGTTTCATCAAAAATGGACAAGGTACTGCCCAACTCAAGGCCGACCTTAAAGATGCTTATACAGGAAGTCAGCCATTTGATACCTATTATCAAGCCTTAGAAAAGGAGGCTTTAGAAAAAGAAAAAGCAAAATTTATCAAAGAAATGATAGACAGGCCTGCCCCTAAATTTGCTTTAACGAACTTAAAAGGCGAAAATGTAGATCTTGCTAGTTTAAAAGGGAAAGTGGTAATCGTTGATTTTTGGGCCACTTGGTGCGGTCCGTGTGTAGCTTCTTTCCCGGGCATGCAAAAGGCGGTAGATAAATATAAAAATGATCCGAACGTAGTCTTCCTATTTGTAAATACTTGGCAAACAGAAGAAAAAAGAGAAAAAGTGGTACAGGATTTTATTGCCAGTACACCTTATACTTTTAACGTACTTTACGATACTAAAAACAAACAGGATCCAAGTAGATTTGATGTTATTGATAGCTATAATTTAAATGGAGATGGCATTCCGCAGAAGTATATCATTGGTCCTAATGGCAATATCCGTTTCAAAAAAGTGGGTTTTGGTGGTTCTGCCGATGGAACGGTTAGAGAATTAGATATGATGATAGAACTTGCAAAGAATTCAAATGAAACCAGTAAATAATTAAAAGATCACCTATAGCCAAAACACCAATTTCTAACGAGGAATTGGTGTTTTGCTTTATAGATCTGTTTTCATCGGCGACTTTTCCCAAAGTTTAAAGGCCTGTAAAGCTTCGTCCCTCAACAGCTGTTGAATGGGTAACTTTCTTTTTTCCATGGGTTTGTCCAATTCGTTGTAGATGAACTCATCATCAAAGCCAGCACTTGATGCATCCTGTTTGGTATTTCCGTAATAGATGGTTTCTATTTTGGCCCAATAAATGGCACTTAGGCACATAGGGCAGGGTTCGCAACTGGTATAAACAACAGCGCCACTAAGGTCAAAGGTCTTCAGTTTTTTGCAGGCCAATCTAATGGCAGCTACCTCGGCGTGTGCTGTAGGGTCGTTGCTGGCGGCTACCTTGTTCGCGCTTTTGGCTATTACTTTTCCATCCTTCACGATCACCGCTCCAAACGGGCCGCCAAGGCCTTTACTCACATTCTGCTCAGAAAGGCGGATAGCCATCCGCATAAATTTTTCGTGTTGTTGGATTTGTTCCATAGAATAAACAGTGCAAAAAAAATGCCCCGATTGCTCGGAGCATTTTTGATGATTTCAAAAACTGAATTTGATCAGTCGTTATTTTTTGTTCTTTTTATAATCTTCATTTAGGCCAACAATTACAGCGCTGGTTACATCCAAGCTTTCGTCAGCAAATAAAATAGCACTATTTCCTTTAGAATAGGTTAATACCATTTTGTAGCCTTTTGTTTTGGCATATCCTTTTAAATAGTCGGCCACTTTGTTGTAAAGTACTTCTTGTTCTTTGGCCTGCTCGTTTTGAAGCGCTGCACCAGCATTTTGTTGGTAGGCCTGTAGTTCTTGTTGTTTACGGGCCAATCTTTGCTCTGTGGCCGCTCTCTGGTCGGCAGGTAAAGTATTTTGTTGTTGTTGGTATTGTTGTACTTCACGTTGGAAAGCTTGGGTTTTGGCAGCTAGATCGCCTTCAGCAGCTTTACCTTTGGTTTCCATTTTGCTTTTAAGGTCTTTGAAATACTCATATTTGGTTAACAATGAGTCTGAATTAACGTAAACAATCTTCTCGTCTCCAGACACAGCCGATGTGCTAGTTTTAGTAGCTGTAGCATCAGCTTTGTTGTCCTTATTTCCACAAGCAGTTAGTACAGAAACTATTGCTATTGCAGTAGCTAAACTGCTTACTTTTAATGTTGTTACTTTCATTATAAATCAATAAATTTTAACAAATATAAAAATCAAAATGGACTATCCTAAAAACTCCTGTTTTTTAATCGGATTTAGCCCGATTTTAACACTCAAATAGTTATCCACATCTGCCTTAATTAGGCAAAAAATGGTTATTTTTGATTCTATTAAGTATTAAACAAAATTATGAGCGAAGAAAAAGATTTAAAGTCAAATTATTCGGCAGATAACATACAGGTTTTAGAAGGTTTAGAGGCGGTTCGTAAACGTCCTTCTATGTACATCGGTGACACCGGGATCAAGGGTTTGCACCACCTGGTTTACGAAGTTGTAGATAACTCTATTGATGAAGCATTAGCAGGTCACGCAGACACCATTTACGTAAATATCCTTAAAGGTAATTCGATCAGGGTTGAAGATAATGGTCGTGGTATCCCAACTGGTATAAATACAAAAGAAAACAAATCGGCTTTAGAAATCGTAATGACGGTTCTACATGCGGGTGGTAAATTTGATAAAGACACCTATAAAGTTTCTGGTGGTCTGCATGGCGTAGGGGTAAGTTGCGTTAACGCCTTGTCAACTCACTTAAGGGCAGAAGTACACCGCGAAGGAAAAATTTGGGTACAAGAATATAACATTGGTAAACCATTATATGATGTAAAAGAAATTGGAACTACGGAAAAAAGAGGTACAATCGTAACTTTTAGCCCAGATCCAACCATCTTTACACAAACTACAGAATATCGTTATGATACCTTGGCATCTCGTTTGCGCGAGTTGTCGTTTTTGAACAAGGGAATTAGTTTGACCTTAACAGACGAACGTGAAGTAAATGAAGATGGTACTTTCTTGTCGGAAGTATTCAAATCTGAAGGTGGATTAAAAGAATTCGTCCAGTTTTTGGATGGAACTCGTCCTTCTTTAATTCCTGAGCCTATTTATGTAGAAGGAATTAAAAATGGTATTCCGGTTGAATTGGCTATGCAGTACAATGATAGCTATTCGGAGAATGTGCATTCTTATGTAAACAACATCAATACCCACGAGGGTGGTACACATATTGCTGGTTTTAGACGTGGTTTAACCCGTACCTTAAAAGCTTATGCAGAGAAATCTGGTTTGTTGAAGAATGTAAAATTCGAGATTACAGGTGATGACTTTAGGGAAGGTTTAACGGCTGTAGTTTCGGTAAAAGTGCAAGAACCTCAATTTGAAGGTCAGACCAAAACCAAGTTGGGTAACTCTGAGGTAATGGGTGCGGTAGATGTGGCCGTAGGGGAAGCTTTAGGTATTTACCTTGAAGAATATCCAAAAGAAGCGAGGATGATCGTAAACAAGGTTATTTTGGCTGCTACAGCTCGTGCTGCTGCACGTAAGGCACGCGAGATGGTGCAACGTAAAAGTGTAATGGGTGGTTCTGGTTTGCCAGGAAAACTAGCCGATTGCTCTGATAGTGATCCAGAAAAATGTGAGTTGTACCTGGTAGAGGGTGACTCGGCGGGTGGTACCGCTAAACAAGGTCGCGACCGTAATTATCAAGCCATTCTTCCACTTAAGGGAAAGATCCTGAACGTTGAAAAGGCAATGGAACACAAGATTTATGAAAACGACGAGATCAAGAATATGTTTACCGCTTTGGGTGTAAGCATCGGCACGCCAGAAGATGATAAAGCATTGAACTTGACTAAACTCCGTTACCATAAAATTGTGATCATGACGGATGCGGACATCGACGGATCGCACATTACTACTTTGATCCTTACTTTCTTCTTTCGTTACATGAAGGCGCTGATTGAAGCAGGTTATGTGTACATTGCTGCTCCACCACTTTATCAGGTTAAAAAAGGGAAAGATTTTGAATATTGCTGGAACGACCAACAACGTGACGCTGCGGTACAGCGTTTAAAAGGTGCTGGTAAAGAAGAAAGTGTACATATCCAACGTTACAAAGGTTTGGGAGAGATGAATGCTGAGCAACTTTGGGAAACTACCTTAAATCCTGCAACCCGTACCTTGTTAAAAGCTACAATAGAAAATGCTGCAGAATGCGACCATACTTTCTCAATGTTGATGGGCGATGAAGTTGCACCACGTAGAGAGTTTATCGAACGTAATGCAAAATATGCGAAGATCGATGCTTAATTGCTCAAATTCTTAATACATTCGATAAAAAGCCCTTTCTGTTTCAAACAGAAAGGGCTTTTTGCTGTAATGTTGATATTTTATAAAATGTAGTAAGAGCCGATGCCCGCTTTTTCTAGCTGTGGCATATCTTCATAAAGTTTGTGGTCGTCTAACATTTGATACAGGTCCTTTTCTATATTCCTACAAATGGTTGTAGTAGGCGTATCAGTAGGTTTGTTCTCAAATGGATCTTGCAAATGTACAGCCATCTTTTCTACCAATAGAAAAAATGTAGAGATGGCAATAACCAAAGGTACTTCCATGTAACCAAAATATTCAATCAGCCCAAATGGTAGCAATAAAATGAATAGCTGAATAGACATGTTAATGTATTTACTGTAGGTAACTGGAAATATGGTGTTTTTAATGCGCTGAGAACCACCCATATGGTTACAGAGTGCCGTAATGGATTTGTCTATCTGAATTTGTTGGTACTTATTGATCCAACCCTCAGCTAATGCTTTTTTAAGGTCCATAGCATGTAGTTCTAACAAGGCAACAGTTACATTTCTTTGATTTTTAATACTGTTGAGTTCGTTTTTGTCTAAATGCCTCTCCATTCCTTTATGGGTATTGAAACCTCTTAGTGAAAGGCTTAGTGCATTACACCAGGCAATTTGTCTTTTGATGAAACGTTTTTTGAATTGTTCAATTTCCTCAAGATCGTAAGGATTCTCAACAAATGACAATATTTGTCTAGAAATGGTTCTGGAGTCGTTAACGATTGCTCCCCATATAATTCGGGCTTCCCACCATCGATCATATGCCTGATTAGATCTAAAGGCAAGTAATAATGAGATGATCGTGCCTAATAAAGCAGGCACCGCAATAGGAATGGAAATGCGGGTGACATGAAAATTTTGGTAAAGGACAACAATCCCGATAGAGTAAAGGATAACGAATAACAATTCTTTCTTTATCTTTCCAAAGATATAGCTTAGTGGGATATTATTTCGTAACAGCATGAGATAAAGTAGTTAGATTAAAATTAAGTACTCAAAATTTTAGTGGCTTTTTCAGGTATTCTTGTTTCAAATAGCTTTTCTGCATTGGCAAATTCTTCTGCATCCAGTGCGATCACATTGTAACCGCAACGATTGGTTAAATGAACAGGATCTATGCTGTATTTATTGATAGGATTAAAATTGTAGTTTTTTGGATAGGCAATAAAACTCGGCGCTATCCTCTCTAGAAAATTTTTAAAGGCCACTACGGTACTCCCATAAAAATATTCAATGCCAATAGATTCGATGTCATTAGGGTACTTTTGTTTGTAATGGGCTATTTGATCATAAAATTCTTGACTGATATTCTCATAATCCTTGCTCCTGCGGCTCAACATTAACATATCAGTAATGGAATCCGATAATTTGAAAGCATGTAAAAAAATAATGCGGATAGTCTCAGGTTTATTGGTAAGTACCAAAGTGTCGATAATTGTTAGACTTCCTACGTTAAAATCTGTTGGAATTAATACTGTTTTCATGATTTCTTGTTTAATGATTTGAATAATTATTCTAAAAGTTTAGCATGAGCGTATTGGAACCAAATAAGAGTGAGATTAGAATGGGATTAGAATTTCAAAAAGTCTTGTTTAGTGGGTAATAGCACCTTAATTTCTGTGCCTATTTTCTCTTGTGAGCTAATGACGATGCTACCGCGATGTAACCTGATAATGTTTAGGGATAAAGGTAGACCAACCCCATATCCTTTAAATTCGCTGGTATTAGAAGCCCTATAAAAAGGCTCAAAGATATGCTGTACATCATCTTGCGGAATACCAATGCCCTGATCTTTTATCATTATCGAGAGCATATTGAGTTTGTTTTCTATCGTGATTAAAACTGGTTTATAATTTGAATATTTACAGGCATTGCTTACAATATTGGTAATGGCCAATTTGATCAGATTTTTGTTGGCTTTTAAGGTAAGTAGTTCTTCTTCTGGGGGTAATTTGCTAAAATCTATTTCAATAATGCTCTCGGTATGAACCTGGTTAACTGCAGCCTTGATGTCCCAAAGTAATTCGTCCATCCTAACTTCCTCCCATGGTTGATTTTTACCATTGAAACCAGATTGTGCCAAACCCAATAAGCTGGTTAAGATATGTTCGAGCCTATCGGCTTCATCCTTGATCTTGTTTAAAGCTTGTTCTTGACTTTTTTTATCGTCTACATGACGCAGTGCTAGTTCTACTTCTCCGCTAATGATCGTTAACGGTGTTCTTAATTCGTGCGAAGCATTGCTGATAAAATTATTCTGGGTTTCAAATGCGGTTTCTAACCTATTTAACATATTGTTAAAGGTTTGCGACAATGTGGACATCTCATCACCACCACTTTTAACATCTAACCTTAAATGTAAATTCTCTGCCTTTATCTTCTTTACACTTTTAATAATGTTCCTTAATGGGTTAAGCATATAATTTGAGAACTTCCATCCCACAATAAAAGAGAGAATAATGGATAAGAAAAAACCCGCAATTAATATTTTCTGTAGATCTTTTAATTCTCGAAAGCCAAAAGGGTCATTGGCAGAGATGATGACGATATAGCCTTGGTCTTTATTCCCAAAATATTTGCCGGCATAAAAATGGTTCTCTTTTCGGTAACGCGCCATCTTGCCTTCATTGATCTTTTCGTAAAAACTGGAAGGTAAGGACGTAGCTATCTGCGGGATATCTGCCTGCTTGTGATCTCTTTCAAGAATATATTCCTTTTCGTCTGGAAGTCGTTCCAAATACTGGTTACGCACTTTTTCTAAGATACTTTTGCTGGTTGAGGTTTTAATCTGTGCAGTAATATTTACCCTAGCTTCTAGTCGTTTGTAAAAATCCTCAAAAGCAAATTCGTTAGAGAAATACCATACAAAACCACTTAATAGAGAAATGATGATGGCCGATAAGATGGCGAATAGAAAGGTAATTTTTTTGGCTATTTCCATTTATATTTCTTTGAGTACATAACCCAGCCCAATTACGGTATGTATAAGTTTCTGCTGTGTATCCTTGTCAATTTTTTTGCGCAGGTAATTGACGTAAACGTCTACTACATTGGTTCCAAGGTTAAAATCGATGTCCCAAACATTCTCCAAAATGTCAATCCTGGAAAGGATCTTATATTTATTCTTAGCCATGAATTCTAATAAGCGATATTCTGTAGCGGTTAAAGTGATGGCTTCATTATTGCGTTTGACGGTTTTGGCAGATAGGTTGACTTGCAGATCTGAAATATGAATGAGTTCATCATTTTGGCTTTTATCTTGGTACCTTCTCATCAGCATCCTGATTCTTGCAAAAAGCTCTTCAAACTTAAATGGTTTAATCATGTAATCGTCGGCACCATTGTCTAGTCCATTTACGACATTTTCGGTGGTGCCTAGTGCAGTAAGCATAATAATGGGAAGATTTGGTTTCTCTTTTTTAATGAGCTTACACAGTGCTATTCCATTTATGCCTGGAAGCATGATGTCTAATATAATTAAATCGAAATGATTATTTTTAACCATTTCTGCGCCGATAAGGCCATCGGGCGCTACACTAATATGAAACCCCTCAGCTGCTAATCCTCTTGAAATGACAGAGACAATACTTGGTTCATCCTCAACAATTAATAAATTCATCGTCAACAAATATTCTAAAAAATGATAAAAATCAAAATCTTAGTACTTAAAAGAAGCTCCTTATTGTGTTTTTTAACACAAATTAGACATAAGGGGGCTGAACATTAGCGTTAACAAATGAAATATTTATATTTGTTTCATGGCAATCAATAACGAATTATTTAAAGGGACCTTACAGACCATTATCCTTAACCTGTTGGCAGAAAACGACCGGATGTATGGTTATGAAATTACGCAGAAAGTAAAATCACTTACCCAAGGGCAGTTGGTACTAAAGGAAGGGGCCTTGTATCCGGCTTTACATAAATTGGAGGCAGAAGGTTTCTTGGAAACCAGCACTGAGATTGTTGAAAACAGGGTACGTAAATATTATGCTTTGTCTAAAAATGGCGAAAAGGAGGTGGTGAATAAATTGCAGGAAGCCAAAGATTTTATTGCGCAACTACAACTATTGTTAAATCTTAAATTAACCTGATATGCAGCTCAACGAAATAGAAAAGAAAGAAATAGGCGATTATGTTTTTGGAATTGGTAGGTATATAGAAACCTATAATGAGGTGTACGACCATGTGTTAAATCTACTGGCAGACATGCCGGGAACATATCATATCGGTTTGGTCCAAAAAATAATTGAACTTGATTTTGGAGGGGTAAAAGCCATCAGGAAACAAGAAGACATTTACCAAAAACAGGTCAAACGCAGATATCTCAAATTGATTGGCTTAGAGATGTTGTTTACATTTAGACTTTCGCAACTGCTTCCAAACCTGATCTTGTTGTTATTGTGCTACGTCTTATATGCAAGCAACACCAATTTATCTGCCTTGTTTAAAACAGTTTACTTATCTATTTTGGTGTTGATCGTAATGGCAGGACTATACTGGATTGTCTTTAGGTATATCATCCATCGAAAAACTAAAAAAGATTCGATAAAAGGTGACTTGGTATTTGGATTGATGTTTTTACCGTTGGGTTTCATCAATATTTTCTTTAACCTGTTAGTGACCAAAGAAAACACCCACATTTCGATAAACACCCAACACATTATTTTATTGGCCATTTTCTTTTTTACAAGTGTTTATATCAGGGCGTTTTTGAAGTTGTATGCTGAAAGAATTAAGGTGTTGGCCATTTGATCTGAGTCGATATAAATGGTTGATACTTATTGAAAAAGCCCTTTAAGAACTATCTTAAAGGGCTTTTTGTTTGCATAAGTGTTATTAATTTCCTTTTTCAGATTTCTCTTTCAAGAATTTCAGCCCTGCCTCAAAATCTTTTCCGATCATACTATCCATGCAAAGGCCCATCCATTTATCCATTGTTCCTTTACTTTCGCCACTAATGGTCCATATTACTTTGTTGCCGTTGCCATCTTTAACAATCTCAAAATTGGTATTGGCAACGCTTTCAAATGGCTTGATAAATTTAAGTTCAATATTTACCATTTTATTGGCCTCAACGCTCGTGATTTTCATTTGTCCACTACCCGTTTCTTTTCCTTCCCATTGGTACAAATGTTCTGGTTGGGCAACAGGACCGCTGATGGTGGTTTTGGCTGTAGGTTCCATTTTAGCCCAAGGATTCCATTTAAGGAACTCATTAAAATCTGCAATGTTTTTGTAGATTACACTGTCGGGAGCATTGATCACAGTTGTTCTGTTAACAGAATAGGTTTTAGGCAGGAATAGTCCACCAATGAAGAAAATCAGCAGCAATGCGGCTATAATTCCTCCAATAATTTTTAGCAATTTCATATTTAAGTTGGTTTGGTTTACTTAAAGTTAACAAATAACATTTTCATTAAGAAATGTTATTTGAGCCATAAATCTTGTTCGGAAACTACTGTGGTATACTGCTTTTTATAAAGATTGATTAAAAGATCTCTCCATTTTGGTTGATGTATACAATCTTATCCTTAAGGGACGCCTTTGCCTTACCATCTACAAAATCATCGATCCAGTCATAGTTAATAGGAGCTAGGATGTTTCCGTTTTTATCAATGGTTCCCCATTTGTTGTTTAATTTCACTCTGGTAAAACCATCTTTGAAAATAGATGGCCAGTCGTAAATAAAAGGAATAGCCACCAAACCCTTGGTGCCTATAAAGCCCCATTTATCACCTTTTTTCACAGCGGCTCTTTCATTGGAAAAGAACATGGCATCATCATAGATAGGAGGTATGATGAGTTGACCATCTGGACCGATATATCCCTTTTTTTCTTTTACTGCAATTAAAGCCAGTCCGTTGTTAAATGCCCAAGCGCCATCATAAATAAGCGGCACAATCACATTGCCAGTTTGATCAATATAACCAAATTTATTATTGAGGCCAACAACTGCTCTGCCTTGACTAAAGCTCTCTGCGTAATCGTATTTTGGCGCAATCACTACTTTGCCCTTTTTGTTTTTAAAGCCAAATTTGTTATTTGTACTGATGAGCAATAGCTCATCTTTTGTAGATTGAACATTTTGGGTGGTTTGTTGTGAGGTATCTTTAATGTGAGCAAAGGATACATTCAAGCTACAGATCGCTGCTAAGGTTAACAATACTTTTTTCATATCAATAGATTTTACAATGGTTAAGTCTGATTTGCCTAAGTCAAACTCTTGTCCAATCTTATTTTATTGAAAATGTATTTTTTGTATATTATTGTAAATCAGCTGTTTGTGTGATTTTTTTAACCTTTGTTTATCAACTATGACTACATTTAAGTTGTTGGTCAAGCGATTTTTGAGAAATTAAGTCTACGAACCTACAGAAAGGCATTTTACAATTTGTAAAATGAGGATAGGAGACCTTACTAGATTTTACTTTAAGTTAAAAACCCCAATGCTTTCTAAGGCATTGGGGTTTTTTGGTTATTGATATTGGATATGTACTTAGTATGTTTCTCCGTTTTGGTTAATGTAAAGCACCCTGCCATTTAGAGAAGCCATTGCTTTACCATCAGTAAAATCATTTACCCAGTCGTAGATGATTGGAGCAATAACATTTCCGTTTTTATCGATTAATCCCCATTTGTCATTTAGTTTTACCCTGGTAAAACCATTGGTGAAAACTGATGGCCAATCGTATTTGAATGGAATAACAGTTTTTCCAGTCATGTCAATAAATCCCCATTTGCCACCTATTTTTACCGAAGCTTTGCCTTCAGAGAAGTACATTACATCATCATAGATCATCGGAACAATTAGTTTTCCTGCAAGGTCGATAAAACCTTTTTTATCATTGACAGAAACGATTGCCAAACCATCTTTGAAAGCACTTGCCGCATCATAAACCAATGGAACCACAACGTTGCCGTTGATGTCAACAAAGCCAGATTTGTTGTTTAAGCTAACTTTGGCTCTTCCTTGTGTAAAGTTGTCGGCGAAATCATATTTTAATGGAACAATAGTGTTTCCTTTTTTGTCTTTGTAGCCAAACTTGTTGTTCATGCCTATTAAAATCAGACCTTCAGACGAAGGAAGAACAGTTTCTGTATTGTAAGATGGAGGGCTTACAAATGTTGGTTCTGTAATTACTGATGGTGCCTTTTCAAGGTTTTTGGCAAGAAGAGGTGAGGCCGCATCAGAAAGCTTATTTAAGCTCATGTTTGATTTGAGCAATTTGTTATCTTGAGCGATAGTTTTTTCAGTTTGCGCTTTAGTTAAAGTATAACATAAAGTAATGGCTAATAGTAATGCTAACTTTTTCATAATTTTTTTATTTGTTATGATTGAAGCAAGGCAAAATGTTATCCAATTTGAGAAGTTAAATCTGTGTATTTTGTACTTTGTTGAAAATCAATCAGTTAATAAATTTTCTTAAAAGATTATATTTATTTTCTCTGAAAGAAAATTTTTTTAACTGAGACAATTGCGGATTAAAATCCCCAATATTTCTCGATTTTACTTTTACTTGAAAGGATGTTGAAGGAGATGAGCGTTTTTGGTTTACTTTTAAATGTTGTAAACTATTGTAGCTTAATGTTTTGATGAAATTTCCAATACAATTTCCACATCAAATTATTGTTTGATGTTTTGTGGGGCACCTTTTAATGATAAATCTTTTAGGTTAAACCTGATCTTCTGCATAAAGTCTGCTCCAGGATCAGTTTTTCCGGTTTGATAATTAGGATCTGTTTCCTTCCATAATGCAGTATGTTTGAAGGAAGTGTATTCATAATGTCCAATCAGGTATTGAATCTTATATTTAGCGGTTAGGTACCTTACCAATTGTTCATTTGCTTTGAGTTGCGCCTCGGTAAGAGGGAAATCATCACTTCCAACATTTTCTACCCCAATTGCACAATAGTTTAAACCAATTACATGACGGGCAAAATTGTTTTCGGGCATGAGCCTGTAGATAGTGCCATCTCTATCGATCAGAAATTGGGAAGAGACATTGAGGCTGCTTGCGCCAGCAATTGCTTTGCGGTCCCCATCTAAAGTGGCATGGTTAAAAGCATTAAATGTAGAAGAAAGTGTTTTGGCACCTGTCCAATGCAGCACAACCATTACAGGTGCTATCGTGATGGTTTTTGCAGGGATGCCATGTCTTTCTTTAAGGTATTGCAATGAAAGTTTTATTCTGGTAGAATCGAAGACAATGGGCTTGTCTATCAGTTTGATGCCCGTATTTTGGGCAAAGGTAAAAGATGAGCAGCCTAAAAGCACAAAGAACAACAGCTGTGCATAGCATTTTGAAAAGCATGTTTTTTTACTGTCCATGGTTTAACTTATTTATAAAATTTTAATGTACTTTTTTGATAGTCTATCTTGGCATGGAACTGCATCAAGATATCTCCGCCAATAATCCCAGCAATTGATGGATGGCCTAATTGCAGATACGTATCCGTTACACTTTGTAGGTCTAAAGCCACCGCATGGTAGTGCTTTAAAATTAACCCTCCAATTTTAAGCTTGGGAATGATGCCCTGCAAGGTTTCGGTAGTACTGAAGATCGTGGCAGCCTGTGTTTCTTCACTCATGGAAAGTTCTTGGATGTGTTTGGTCATCAAGCTCTTGTCAAAAACAGATCGTGAAGCACCAGTATCTACCACAGCAAATAATTTTTCTCCAAAAACGACAATTTCCACCAAAAGATGGAAACCGTCGTCTTGTAAATTAATTAATATTAAAGGAACAGTAATTGTTCTCATATATAAGGTTAATTGGCTAAATGTTGATTCAGTTAATTGTTTAACTATACAATAACGATTAACCAGTTGATCAATCTGAACAGTTAACCAATACAATCAATTAAATCAAATTCATTTCTGCCAATACATTGTTCATGTTGCGTACAGCATCAGCACTTTTGTTAAATGCAGCTTGTTCAGCATCGTTTAGTTTGTAGTCAATGATCTTTTCCCAACCATTGCGACCCACAATTACTGGCACGCCTAAACAAATATCATTTTGACCATATTCGCCTTCTAAGGCTACACAACAAGTAAATAATTTTTTCTCATCGCGTACAATCGCTTCTACCAAAGCTGCACCGGCCGCACCTGGTGCATACCAAGCAGAAGTACCCAATAGGCCAGTTAATGTAGCTCCACCAACCATGGTATCGGCAGCAACTTTTGCTAGGGTAGCTTCATCTAAAAGCTCGCTTACAGGTAAGCTCTGGTAAGTAGCATAACGTGTTAACGGAATCATTGTTGTATCGCCGTGTCCACCAATTACAAAACCTTGTAGGTCGTTTGAGTTGCAGTTTAATGCTACGCTCAAATAATATTTGAAACGAGAACTGTCTAATGTGCCACCCATGCCGATGATACGGTTTTTAGGTAGACCCAATGATTTCAATGCCAAATAAGTCATGGTATCCATTGGGTTACTGATCACCACGATGATTGCATCTGGAGAATATTTTAAGATGTTTTCTGCAACTCCCTTTACGATACCCGCATTGATTCCGATCAATTCTTCGCGGGTCATCCCTGGTTTACGTGGTAGGCCCGATGTAATTACAGCAACAGCAGAACCTGCGGTTTGGCTATAATCGTTGGTTACCCCTTTTATCTTCGTGTCAAAGCCTAATAATGTAGCGGTCTGCATCATATCAATAGCTTTACCTTCGGCAAAACCTTCTTTGATGTCTAACAATACCAATTCTTCAGCTAATTCTTTTCTTGCAATGTTATCTGCGCATGTGGCACCAACGGCACCAGCTCCTACAACGGTTATCTTCATATCAATTTTTATTTGGAATTTTATGTTTATCAGGCATAGTAGAACAAAGTGTAACTACCGTTGTCCTGGGTAATGATCAATATATTTTCTTTTTTGATGTGATGGGTATTGATGAATTCAACAATGTCCTTTTTGGGGTCCCAACTATTAAATAATTCAGCTTTTAACTCCATTTTATTTCTTGTTGCCTAAGGTATAGATTTGCTTCTTTTTAACAAAATGGTTTATCAAGTTTTTAAAACTTTATTACAGTCAAATGGTTAATCTATCAAATTTTGATGTGATGGAAAACCAGCCTGTAAATATAATAGACCATGAGGCCTATGCCGGAAAATGGTACTCTTTGTACTCGATCCCTACCTTGTTTGATAAAAATTGGAAGCAGACCATTGAGTATTATACTTTGATCGATGATGAACATTTTGAAGTTCTGACTACCTACCATAAAGATGGTAAGGCAGAAGAACAATCGGTAAAGTCGAAATTGTTTTTTAGTGAAGATAAACCTGATGGCGAGATGAAGGCGCAGTTTGTATGGCCTTTTAAAGCTGGATACTGGGTAATAGAATTGGCTGACGACTATAGTTATGTGGTAGTAGGACATCCAGACCAAAAGTATTTGTTTATTATGGCAAGGGAACCTAAAATGGATCCCGTTTTATTGAAGGAAATTATAGAAAGATGTAGGCAGATGGGCTATGATGTAGGGAGCTTGGTAAGCCAGGAACACTAAGCTAGTTGGCAGTTGAACATTTTCAATTGGCGTAAAATCATCTGAAAATAACTGCACCGACATTTGTTTGCTAAACCTGATTGGCGGAAAAGCTTTTTTGTTTCAGCTGCTTCGATAAGCTCGGCATAACATTCGCAAAAAACTTGAACCAGAAAGCAGGACTACATTTTGCTAAAAGCTAAGTTTTTGCTTTTCTAAGTCCTCAACAATTTAGCAATTTACAATTCAACAATCCTAATTTTTCTCTTCTCCACAGCTCCTCCATCTTCCTTTTTCCTTCTTCCATTTTTTGTATAGATGTTGATAATTTGCTGACACGTTAGCGCGTTAAATTCTCTATTTTTGATTTCCATCACAACTCCAACTATGTACCTGATTTTTGATACTGAAACCACTGGTTTACCACGTAATTTTAATGCCCCGATTACCGATACTGATAATTGGCCGCGTTGTATACAAATTGCCTGGCAGTTGCATGATGAGATGGGTAAGCTGATCGAGCATCAGGATTATCTGGTTAAACCCGAAGGGTTCAATATTCCTTATGATGCAGAGCGAATCCATGGTATTTCTACCGATCTGGCTATAGAGCAGGGGATTGAACTTGCCGAGGTTTTAGAGAAGTTTAACATCGCATTGAGCAAATCTAAATTTGTTGTTGGTCAGAATGTAGGTTTTGACGTGAACATTATGGGTTGCGAATTTTACAGGATGGGTGTAGAAAGTCCAATGGCCAGCATGCCCGTATTGGATACCTGTACGGAGGTAACGGCCGACCTATTGAAAATTCCAGGTGGTAGAGGTGGACGATTTAAGTTGCCAACCTTGACAGAATTACACCAATACCTTTTTGGCGTGCCATTTTCTGAAGCGCACAATGCAACAGCAGATGTGGAAGCCACCACACGTTGCTTTTTAGAACTGATCAAAAAAGAAGTCTTTAAGAAAGAAGAACTATTGGTTGATACCGATTATTATCTTCGATTTAGAGAGGTCAATTCAAATCCGATCAGTGCCATCGGTTTACAACATGTTAACCTTAAGTCTGCTTCAGACGAGATTAGGAAACGTCAGCGAAGTGCCGAAACTGGGGGAATATCGAAACAGACCCTAGCAGGGAATAAGGAAGAATTAGCCAGTGCAAATTTTATCCATCTGCACAACCATAGTCAATTTTCGGTACTACAATCTACCATTAGCGTACCAGATCTGATCAAAGCGGCGGCGGCCCATCAGATGCCTGCAGTGGCCATTACCGACCATGCCAATATGATGGGGGCTTTTCATTTTGTAAGCCAAGCCATCAAACATAACAAGGATGCAAAAGCCAAAAATGCGGAAGCTTTAGAAAAAGGCCAGCCACCAGTTGCACAAGAGGTAAAACCGATTGTTGGGGTTGAGTTTTTCGTTTGCGAAAACCATACCGACAAAACCCGTAAAGATGATGGTTATCAAGTGGTATTATTGGCCAAGAATAAAAAAGGTTACCACAATTTGGCCAAAATGTCGTCTATAGCCTATACCAAAGGGTTTTATTATGTGCCTAGGATTGACAAAGATGTAATTGAGCAATATAAAAGTGATATTATTGTCCTTTCTGGAAACCTTTATGGCGAGGTGGCCAGCAAACTCCTAAATTTAGGAGAGAAACAGGCCGAAGAAGCCCTGATCTGGTGGCATACCCAATTTGGCGAAGATTTTTACGTGGAGATCATGCGCCACAACCAAGAAAACGAAGATCGGGTAAATACTGATCTGATTGCCATGGCAAACAAACATGGCGTTAAATTGGTTGCAACGAACAATACTTACTACATTAATAAAAAGGATGCCAATGCCCACGATATTTTATTGTGTGTAAAAGATGGTGAAAAACAGGCCACACCAATTGGACGTGGGCGTGGTTACCGTTATGGCCTACCCAACCAAGAATATTATTTCAAATCTGGGGATGAAATGAAATCTCTTTTTGCCGATGTACCAGAAGCCATTTTAAGTACACAGGAAATTGCAGATAAGATTGAAGCCTATGAACTGGCCCGCGAAGTGCTTTTGCCAAAGTTTGGGATTCCTGATGAATTTTTGGTTGCGGAAGATGATCAGGATGGAGGTAAACGAGGAGAGAATAAATTTCTGAGACACCTGACTTACGAAGGTGCAAAGAAAAGGTATGGAGAACTGACAGATGTCATTATCGAACGCTTAGATTTTGAGTTGGCCACTATTGAGAAAACGGGTTATCCGGGTTATTTCTTGATTGTGCAGGATTTTATCGCAGAAGCTCGTAGAAGAGACGTATCTGTAGGCCCAGGCCGGGGTTCGGCTGCGGGTTCTGTAGTGGCCTATTGTTTATGGATCACCAATATCGATCCTTTAAAATATGATCTCCTTTTCGAGCGTTTTTTGAATCCAGACCGTGTTTCCATGCCCGATATCGATATCGACTTTGATGATGAGGGACGTGGCCGTGTAATGGATTATGTAATTAATAAATATGGTTCTAGTCAGGTAGCGCAGATCATTACCTATGGTACCATGGCTGCGAAGTCTTCTATCCGTGATACGGCTAGGGTTTTGGACCTACCGCTTTTTGAGGCTGATAAAATTGCCAAGCTGATACCCAATATGAAGTTGGCCAAGATATTCAATTTGGAAGAAAAAGCTTTAAAATCAGCTTTGCGACCAGATGAATATGAAAAGATTATCGAGTTAAAGGCACTTTCGAATGCGAAAAACCTTAGTGCAGAAACGATTGAGCAAGCTATTGTTTTAGAAGGTTCTTTGCGAAACACAGGTATCCACGCTTGTGGGGTAATTATTACACCAGATGACATTACCAATTTTGTACCGGTGGCTACGGCTAAGGATTCAGACCTTTATGTAACCCAATTTGACAACTCGGTTGTAGAGAGTGCAGGCCTGTTAAAAATGGACTTTTTGGGGTTAAAAACCTTGACACTAATTAAGGATACCGTAAAGCTGGTCAAAAAAAGACACAATATCAATCTAGATCCGGATGCTTTCCCAATCGATGATGAAAAAACATATGAGCTCTTTCAGCGAGGCGAAACAGTCGGCATTTTCCAGTACGAGAGTGCGGGTATGCAAAAATACATGAAAGAGCTTAAGCCAACAGTATTTGGGGATCTGATTGCGATGAACGCATTGTATCGTCCAGGCCCGATTGCCTATATTCCGAGTTTTGTACGTAGAAAGAATGGTGAAGAAGAGATCAAATACGACTTGGAGGCTTGTGAGGAGTTACTAAAAGAGACCTACGGTATTACAGTGTACCAAGAGCAGGTAATGCTTTTGTCGCAGAAACTGGCTGATTTTACCAAGGGTGAGGCCGATGTACTGCGTAAGGCAATGGGTAAAAAGCAACGTGATGTACTGGATAAGATGAAGCCTAAGTTTATCAAACAGGCTGCAGAAAAAGGTCATGATGCTGCTATTTTAGAGAAAATCTGGAAAGATTGGGAAGCATTTGCAGAGTATGCCTTTAACAAATCGCACTCTACCTGTTATGCCTGGATTGCATATCAGACGGCTTATCTAAAAGCGAATTATCCTGCAGAATACATGGCTGCGGTACTTTCCAACAACATGAGCGACATTAAGCAGGTTGCCTTCTTTATGGAAGAATGTAGGCAAATGGGTGTTACGGTTTTAGGCCCTGATGTAAATGAATCTGACTTGAAGTTCTCTGTAAATGCCAAGGGCGAAGTACGCTTCGGACTGTCGGCTGTAAAAGGAGTGGGAGAGAAAGCGGTAGAGAGCATCATCGAAGAACGTTTGGAAAATGGACCCTATCCTAGTGTTTTCGAATTTGCCAAACGTTCCAACACACGTATCGTTAACAAAAAGGCTTACGAGAGTTTTGTGTATAGTGGCGCCTTTGATGCTTATGGTTTCCATCGTGCCCAATATTTCTACATTGGTGCCAATGATAAAATGAATGGGATCGAAAAGCTGATCAAGTATGCCAACGACTTTCAGAATAACCAAAACTCCTCTCAATCTTCATTGTTTGGTGGCTCAAAGGCTGATCTGATTTTGGAACCTACTTTTCCGGTATCTCCAGAATGGGGATTGATCGATCGTTTGAAGTACGAAAAGGATGCCATCGGAATCTTCTTATCAGGGCACCCACTAGATGATTACCGTTTTGAGCTGAACAATTTCTGCCAACATGCGGTTAAACATCTGAGTATCGTCAATAAAATACGAAGCGGAGATACCAATGAGGAAGTTTTAGGAGAATTTGAAACCATCAAAAATAGGGATCTAGTGGTTGGTGGACTGGTGGTGATGGCTTCGCAGCGGATCACAAAAACAGGGAAACCATTTGGAACTTTCATTTTTGAAGACTATGATGACAGTTGTGAGATTGCATTATTTGGAGATGATTTTCTGAAGTTTAAACAGTTTTTAACCGAAGGCTATTTTCTACAGATCAGAGGTAGGGTTGGAGAGCGCTTTAAAAAAGCAGGTGACTGGGAATTTAAGGTGACTTCGATAGATTTACTGTCAGAATTACGTGATAAACTGACGAAATGTATTACTATCCAGCTACCTATAGAAGAAATCAATGATGAGTTGATGGAGAAAATAGATTCAATCTTGCAAGAAAATAAAGAGAATAGTGAGCGCCATAATTGTAAATTGAATTTTGAAGTTTACGATAGAGAGCAAAACCTGAAGTTAGAACTGCCTTCAAAGTCGTTAAGGATCAATCCGAATAATTTGTTTTTAGAACAATTAACAAAACTAAATGTTGTAAATTACAAGCTGAATTAAAACAGCGGATTTAAGTCTCCAAAGCGGCTACCTCAAAGAAATGTCAAATTGGCATTACGAAGTAGTTGGCATTAGAATTGAATATCTATATTTGTATATAAATTTAAAAATAAGTTATGGCTTTAGAAATAACAGATGCAAACTTCGAGGAAGTTGTGTTAAAATCAGATAAACCAGTGTTGGTAGATTTTTGGGCAGAATGGTGTGGCCCATGTCGCATGGTTGGTCCAGTGGTAGACGAAATTTCGAAAGAATATGAAGGAAAAGCGTTGGTAGGTAAAGTGAATGTGGACAACAACCCTCAGATTTCAACTCAATTTGGTATCCGTAACATTCCAGCTTTATTGTTCTTTAAAAACGGTGAAGTAGTTGACAAACAAGTTGGTGCTGTTCCGAAATCAGTTTTAGCTGGTAAATTAGATAAACAATTATAATCAGGTTAAAGATTTAACAGCAACGGATCAACTGATGCTGATTAAACGTTGCCTCATCCATATTAAAATCCGAATTCATAAGTGAGTTCGGATTTTTTAGTTTAAGTATTTTTTTGTTCTTTTAGGAAACTCAACATGTTTATGGATTTATTATTCAAACGTCAACTATTTGGTCTTTTTACTGTAGGCTTTTTGTTTAGCTGTGTTCAGGTACCAGCACAAAATTCGGTAGAAAAAGAAAAACCTTCAGCAGATTATCAACCTGCATTTGCAGGACAGACCCGTATCAAGGCTGTAAAAACTAAAACTCCATTAAATATTTCGATCATTAACAATAAGCTGGAAAGTCCGTGGAGTATTTCGGCCATGCCTGATGGAAGGTTCTTGATTACCCAAAAAGAAGGAACAATGGTGATTTTATCGGCTGATGGAAAATTGGTTAAGAAAATCACTGGGCTTCCAAAAGTAGATGCCTCAGGTCAGGGTGGACTTTTAGACCTTACGCTTGCACCAGATTTTGCAAAAAGCAGAATGGTTTATTGGGCTTATGCCGAACCACAAAACAATGGGGTGTTATTGGCCATTGCAAAGGGTAAATTGGCTGCTAACGAAACCAGCATCGAAAACCAAATCATCATCTACAGAGCCACGCCAGCTTATTCAGGCAAACTTCAATATGGTTCGAGGATAGTTTTTGATCAAAATGGGAACTTGTTTGTAAGTACGGGCGAGCGCTCTGGCAACGACATCCGGATGCAGGCACAATATCTAAATTCTTCGCTAGGCAAAATCTTGCATCTTACACCAGCAGGTAAGGCTGTAGCCAACGGACCGTTTGCAAAACAAGCCAATGCGAGACCAGAGATTTATGCTTATGGACTTCGAAACCCAGATGGTCTTGCCATCAATCCCCAAACAGGTGAGTTATGGGAGGCAGAATTTGGGCCTAAAGGAGGTGATGAAGTGAATATCATCAAACCAGGGAAAAACTACGGCTGGCCAATCATCACTTATGGTACAGAATACAGTGGCCGAAAAGTTGGAGATGGTATCCAACAAAAAGCAGGAATGGAACAACCTATATATTATTGGAACCCAAGTATTTCTCCAGGCAGTATCGCTTTTTATAATAGCAATCATATTGCAGAGTGGAAAGGAAATCTATTTGTAGGTGCTTTAAGTGGATCACACATTATCCGTTTGGTGATCAAAGCGAATAAAATAGTTGGAGAAGAAAGATTGCTGGAGGATCGGAGCGAACGTTTCAGAGACCTGGTAGAAGGTAAAGATGGTGCGCTATACGCGATAACAGATGGCGGTAACTTGTTCAAGATCACCAAAAAATAGCCGGAAGCTTAAAGCCAGTCGACATCAAATAAAAACCCTGAACTATTACTGGTTCAGGGTTTCTTTTTGGTCAAGTTTTAGAAACAAAAAAATTAATTTGATCACTAGTATTTTCCAAATTTATAGGTTAAACCCACGCCTAAAGTTTCTTTCAACTGGAGTTTGCCAATTTGATTGTTGTCGTAAAACAGATCTGCGGTTACTTGGGTAGAAATGAACTTGTTCACCTTCATGTCTAAGATGGCCGAATAAGCCAGTACCATGTTTTGTGGATCTTTGAGGTAATTGGTAAAGATACCAAAACGGTTATCTAAAAAGATATTCTCCATCAGTTTTGCTTTATATCTACCGCCCACATAAGCACCGAACTGGTACACAAATGTTTCGTCAGGTTTGGCACCGTAGGCTTCTGTTAAAACGCCATCTTTATCTGGATCAAATACAGCTTTATCACCAATAAATGTTAACCTCGAAGTAAGAGGGTGGATGCTGATCTGAAAGTTGTCGTTTGGAATATAATCAACTCCCAGTCCAAAGGTAATATACCCAGGAGCCATAAAATTACTGATGTAACTTTGGTTAGGTTTACTATAATCGTATCCTTTGCTAAATTGTGTTTTGAGATTTAAGGCCATTGCTGCAAACCAATTGCTCTGCTTGATTTGGTAACCATATTTAGAGGTCAGGTCAATCACATCTTCTACCTTGGTTGCATCACTTTTTTCTTCAGAACGTAAACCATAGCCCATTAAAATCCTGTTTTCCCATAAATTTTTGCCTCTTTTCAGGTTAAATTCATAATCCCCACGGGCAGTTAAAGCTACGGAGTTGATACCACCAGAAACCCAATTGGAAAACGCGGCCTGGTTGAGCAAGAGAATATTGGTTCCTCTAATGGTCCAACCTTCTTGTTTTTTAGCGGTATCTAATTTAGCTACCAATTTTGCACTTTCGGTATTTACTTTACCGCCTTGAACGGTTTGTGCAACACCATACAAACTGATGAATGATGACAATAATAATAGCGCATATTTTTTCATAGATTTTTAAATATGCCTTCAAAATTAATAAAAAATCTTTTATTAGCTTTACGCTATGGCATCGATCAACCAATACGAAAATCTACAACTTACTACAAATCTTGAGCTTTTGGCCAAACAAGTAGTAGAAGGTTTCATTACAGGGTTACATAAAAGCCCTTTTCATGGTTTCTCGGTAGAGTTTGCAGAACATCGATTGTACAATACGGGCGATAGTGTAAAGAATATCGACTGGAAACTATTTGCCAAAACAGACAAACTATTTAGCAAAAGGTACGAGGAAGAAACAAACCTACGCTGTCAATTTGTAATCGATACTTCTTCATCGATGTATTTCCCTGATGATAAGTATAACAAGCTAACTTTTGCCATACAGAGCACGGCTGCATTGGTCTATCTGTTAAAGAAACAAAGAGATGCTTTTGGGTTAAGCTTATTTACAGATCAATTGCGCTTAAATACACAAGCAAAGTCGACCAATACCCATCAAAAATATCTATTTGCACAGTTGGAACAGGTTTTACAAGCACCGAAAATGAACGTGCCCACCAATTTGGCATTGGCATTACATCAAATTGCTGAGCTTATCCATAAGCGCTCTTTGGTGATTGTTTTTAGTGATATGTTGCAGACGATGCATGATGAAGATAAGGTCTCAGCATTGTTTTCTTCACTGCAACATTTAAAATTCAATAAACATGAAGTCGTTATTTTTAATGTAACCGATAAAAGTAAAGAAGTGGATTTTGATTTTGCCAACCGCCCATACGAGTTTATCGATATGGAAACGGGCGCTGTTCTAAAAGCGCATGCAAGTAAGGTAAAAGAGGGCTATTTGGAGCAGATGGTCAATTACCGTCAAAAATTGGCATTAACCTGTGCACAATATAAGATTGATATGGTGGATGCGGATATCAATGCAGGTTTTGACCATATCCTACAATCTTATTTGATCAAACGACAGAAAATGGGATAAGATGGTTCAATTGTTCATTAGTTCATTGGTTCAATTGTTCATTAGTTCCATTGTTCATTGGTTCATTTGTGTTCTTGCTCTTGGCTCATGTCCATACGAGCCAAGGATTGAACTTTAACCTATAAAAAAACCTTCATGTATTTTGCAATACATAAAGGTTCAGATAAGGGTAACCGGAAAACTAAAAAACTATTGATGAGTTTTATAGATAACAAAACGGAAATCGCTTCTGATGTTTTGTTAGTCAAATATGATGTTCTATTATGAAGATTGTATGAAGTTATATTGGGAAGTGAATGGTTACAGTTGTTCCTTTGTGTTTTTCTGATTTGATATTGATAGTCAATTGGTGGAATTTTGCAATACTATTCACAATAGCAAGACCTAAACCAAAACTATCTTCTTTTTCGTTGTTTTCTTCTCTTTCAAAGCGGTTAAAAGCGTTAGCAATGATTTCCTTCTCCATCCCAATTCCAGTATCTTCTACCTTTAAGATATAATCAGTAGCACTTGATTCGTCGCTGATATTGATCGTGCCATTCACAACATTGTACTTAATGGCATTATTGATGATATTGATCAACAAGGTATGTATCAATGCCTGGTTTCCAGTAAAAACAAAATTTTCTTTAACATGATTGGTATAAGTTAATTTTTTGGCGACGATCCTGTCTTCTAAATCTTCATAAAGGTCTTTTAATTCCTCTTGGATACAAACCTGGTCTTTTTTGAGATACTGTTCATTTTCTACCTTAGAAATCAATAACAAACTGTTGATGATTACCTTTAAACGATTTAGAGTCTTTAGTGAGGCTAAAATTTTATTCTCATGTTCGATAGGAAGATTTTCGGCAGTTAGGATATTTTCAAGCCTACCGCTCAAGATAGAAATAGGGGTAAGCAACTCGTGCGAAACATTAGCGATAAATTGTTTCTCTAGAGAGAACAAACTGGCGATCTTTCGCATCAGTGTATTGATGCTATTGTCTAAAAACTTGAAATCTGTGGTGGTAGTTGGAATATTCTCATAATCATACGCAGTGGGATCATTTACCTTGTTCAATTTCTGGTCTATGATTTTGTAAAAAGGGCGTAGGATAAATTGTGTAAATGCATAATCGGTAATTAAAGTAACCAAGAGCGCAATAACAAGTACAATGAGCATGTAGAACCTGATGGTATTCTTTACCGCATCCATGGCTGTCATGGTTTCGCCCAGCTCTAAATGATATCGTTTATTGTTGTATTCAAATTGGTCATTCAGGATCCGATAGATTTCTATGTCTCCTTCAATTTCCCTCCGTTCTGTGGTAAAAGAAATGGAAGGGTCTATTTTATGGTCTTTTGGGATGGCCGTGAGTACAATGAACTCATCCTTTAAGATATTGTAATCGGTAAACGAATGTTGGGCCTTTAAGAGATTGTCAATTTCATTGTCATTTAGATTGGCAATTACCTTCGACCTTTTTTTGGTCAAACGGCTATCTAAATGATGAAAAGAAATCTTCTCAATTGAAAGCAAAATGATCAGTCCCAAGACCAAGATCACCGCTATTTTGGTAATGGCATTGTATAAGGAAAACTTTGTTTGAAGATTCATTAGTCGGTTTTCAGTTATCAGTTTTCAATTTATGCCTCTTTAATAGTTGATCCTGTAGCCGATGCTTCTTACCGTCTCAAACCAATCTGTTTTTGTGCATTGTGTAAGTTTTTTGCGGAGGTTCTTTACATGTACATCCACAAAATTGGAGTCAGAATTTACTTCTAAAATATCACCCCAAACATGCTCTGTAAGGCTCACCCTAGACACTACACGGTTTTTGTTCAATACCAGATAGTTGAAGATCTCAAACTCTTTTTTGGTTAAAGGAATACGCTCATCCTGAAAAGAAACGGTACGGTTATGGATGTCAAGCACAAAATCGTGGATTTTTACATCATTTTTCTCCAACTTATGTTTTCGACGGGTGATGGCATGCATCCTGGCCAACAACTCATTTAAAGAAAATGGTTTTGCTAGATAATCATCTGCGCCACCATCTAAACCTTTGATCCTGTCGTCAACAGCACTTCTGGCAGTTAAGATAATTACAGCGTCATCTCGATCCTTTTGGTTCTTCAATTGTTTCAATACATCAAAACCATCGCCATCCGGTAGACCTAGGTCTAACAAGATGAAATCGTAGTTGTTTACAAAAATCTTTTCTTCTGCTGATGCCTTTTTCCAAGCATGTTCAACAATATATCCTTCGCGACTTAAAAATTCATCCATTTCTAAGGCAAGGCCTTTTTCATCTTCAACTATGAGTACGTTCATTTTTTAGCGGTTTACGGTAATCAGTTTTCTGCTCTTGTTACCAAGTTAACATTTTTTAAGATGATTGTGCAAGCTTCTTCTATTTCTGTTTTGGTAATGGTTAAGGGTGGGGCAATGCGCATTGAATTGCTACAGTGCAAAAACCAATCGCTGATCAAACCGTCTTCGATACAAGCGTCGATGATTGCTTTGTTGGTATCAAAATCATTAAATTCTACGGCCAGCATCAATCCTTTTCCCCTAATTTCCTTAATTGCGGGATGCTTTAAGAGGTCTTTAAATTGTTGGCCCTTTTCATCCACTTCGCTAACAATGTTTGCTGCAATCAAGGTGTTTAAAGTTGCCAAACCTGCTGCACAACAAACCGGATGACCTCCAAAAGTAGTCATGTGTCCTAAAATTGGACTATGGGACAAAACCGACATAATTTCTGCGCTGCTAATAAATGCCCCAATCGGCATACCTCCACCAATACCCTTGGCCAATAACAGCACATCTGGTATAATCTGGTAATGTTCAAAGGCAAACATTTTCCCAGTTCTGCCAAAACCAGATTGAATCTCGTCAAAAATCAATAAAGTACCTGTTGCAACACATTTATCTTTTAGTGCCTGCATATATGTTTGATCAGCAACCCTGATGCCTCCTTCACCTTGTATGGGCTCTATAAATACTGCTGCGGTTTCTTCCGTTATTTTTTCTAAGTCTGGCAGGTGGTTGTGGGTGATGAAACTGATGTTTGGTAAAAACGGGCCATAACCTGTTGAGTAGAAGTCGCTTTCCATTAAACTTTCTGCACCTTGTGTACTGCCGTGATATGCATTTTTACAAGCGATAAAGCCTTTTCTGCCTGTATATCTTTTGGCCAGTTTCATGGCGCCCTCTACGGCTTCGGTTCCAGAATTAACGAAATAAGTACAGTTTAGGTTTACAGGTAGTACTGATGCCAGTGCTGTTGCAAAATTAACCTGTGGACTTTGCACAAACTCTCCATACACCATTAAATGCATATAAGTTTCTACCTGTTGTTTAACTGCATTGACTACAGCTTCGTGGCAATGCCCAATATTGCTTACACCAATGCCCGCAATCAGGTCCATGTATCTTTTGCCATTTTGATCATACATGTATATTCCTTTTGCTTTTACAAACTCCAATAAAAGTGGGGTAGTAGAGGTTTGGGCGTTATGTTTTAAAAATAATTGACGTTGTGTTAACATGCTACAAAAGTAAGCTTTTTAATACTTTAATGCTTTTGGTTGCTCAGCGTATTTTGAACGGATCTTTTACAAAGAAAGAAAACCAATGTTTACAATTTTTTCCTACTTTTAATCAACCCTCTTATCTCATGAAAAATATCTTCATCATTCTATTTGTACTGAATACTACATTTGTTTATGCCCAAGATGGTGAGGTTGAGCAGAAAACCAATTTTTTAAAAACTTCTGGGAAGGTATTGAAGAACAGTGTACTTTCAGTGCCACGTGATTTTGCTTTTATGGGCAAAGAAGTATCTGAAGATTGGGGCAAAACAGGCTTATATACTTTGGGGGCATTGAATTTGATCTTAACCGATAAGATTACAACTAAATTTCTGCAAAACCATATCGAACCTAATGTCAATTATACCTTGCCCAATATCTCGATGTTTAAAAATCATGTCGATTGGTTAAGTGGAAATGATGCCTACATGTCGTACCCGATCATTGGATTGTATCTGGGGTCGATGTTTACCAATAATGAAAAGGGCCAGTATGCAGCAATCAATGCTTTTAAGGCCGTTACGCATTCAATCATCATTACGCAATTGGGGTTAAAAACAATTTTTGGCAGAAAGAGACCTTATAGACCTTTAAGTAACCCAGGTGAGGATATTGGTCCATGGACGATAGATAATTTCGATTTTTTTAACAAGAGAGGTGCTTTTTTGACTTCCGATGCAGAAGCTTCTTCATTTCCATCGTTACATGCTACGGCCTATTTTGCAATTGCCAAGGTATTTCAGATGGAGTATGATAACTACTGGATCCCCTATGGGGCGATGTCACTGATCTTTTTGGCTGACCTCGATGGACATAACCATTGGGTAGGCGATATGGTTGTAGGTGGCGTTGTTGGAACAATCATAGGAAGGTCTATTGTTAAAAGCAGTTGGAAGATCAGGTATGGCACACCAGACCGAAAAAAGAAAAACTATTCGATTAATTTTATTCCGCAGTTTTCGCCAAGAATAGGTAATTCTCCTGCTTCAGTTTATTTTTCTCTTCGTCTGAATAGGCTTAACAATTAAGCCCTTATCCCATCAGTCAACCTTTTAAATAAAAAATCCCATATGCTTTAAACATACAGGATTTCTAAAAAAATTAATCATTATTTAATTAATGTCTTTCTGGTCCGCCGCCACCGCCTCTATATTGTTTCAATAATTCTGTTTTGAATGCTTCTTGCGCTCTATAGAATTTGCCCACAATTTTGATAGATAAACTACTTGATTTCAATCGGCTATAATATTTCTTTTCGATATTCAATTCTCTTTGTTTAAAATCGAAATCGTTATAGATCAAGGTCTGTACTTCAGCATCAGTTAGGTCGTCGATTTCTTTCGTTTTTCTAAAACTGATCATTTTTTGCATCCTGTCTTTACGTAATGCACTTTGTTCTCTAGTAAAATCGTTGTAGATAGGCCAAAATATCTTTGCTTCTTCGGCAGAAAGATCGAGCTTTTGAGTTAAAAATGTAACTTTCATAGCTTCCATCTTTTCTCCACTCATTCTTGGTCCTTGTGCGATGGTTAATCCAGGTAATAAAATAAACAGTGCAATAAGAAGATTTTTCATTAGTTTTTATTTTTTAATGGTTATTGAACGATCATCGTTAATGTTATACATTCACCGATGATGGACTTCATCATTTATAAATGATTAGATAAATCGCTAGAAGAGAAATTATCTAAAATATAGTTTTCCATTTCTGTGTCTGAAGCAGAAATATTGTTGGTAACAGTTTGACTTTCTTGTAGATGTTCGAAGATTACACTTTCGTCTATATCATAAAGTAGTTGTTCATTCGCAAATTCTGTATTTCTGATCTGCCTGATGGAATGTTGTTCGTTAAGATATAGGCCAGAAGCTGCTAATATGATAAAGCAGGCAGCAGAAGCATATTTCATTAGATCTGTTTGCCACAAACGAAGCACCTTTACTTTTGGAGCGGGAGCTGCTGTTGTTTTACTTAAGATGTTGGCCTGTAATTTATCAAAATAATTTACTGGGGTTTTAAACCCATCATTTTTAACCAAAGTATTGATTTGGTCTACAGCAATTCTACTTTCAATCTGTTTTCCCAAATCCTCGAAGTAATTTTGAGGTATGGTAAAGCCTTGATTTTCGCGTTGCATTAGCTCCTCTACGAAAATAGATTGATTGATGCGTACTTGCAGCTCGTTGAAATATTTATCTGGCACACGATAAGGCATAGTTCTTGGTAAAGCAGCTAAGTGTGGTGCCTCCATTTCCCATTCCATATTTTCATCTTTTATATTCATCACGTACTATTGATAGATTTTATTGTAAAAGGTTTAATACTTAATCTTCATTTAGTAAAATACTTTCAATTTTTTTAACTGCGATGTGGAACGATGCTTTTAATGCACCCACACTTGTGCCTAAAACCTCCGAAATCTCATCATATTTCATATCGTCGAAATACTTCATGTTAAAAATAATGCGCTGTTTTTCGGGTAAGGTTAAAATGGCTTCCTGTAGTTTCCTTTGTGCCCTATCTCCATCAAAGTAAGTTGAAGCAGCAAGGCTTTCGGACAGCTCTCCACTTACATCATCCAATGAAATATTGTTTTTTTGTTTTTTCTTGTTCAGAAAAGTGATGGATTCGTTGGTGGCAATCCTATAGATCCACGTATAGAGTTGAGAATCGCTTCGAAAATTGGCCAGGTTTTTCCAAACCTTTACAAAGGTTTCCTGCACCAGATCATCCGTGTCATCGTGATCAATCACCAACCTACGGATATGCCAATATATTTTCTGTTGATATTTAGTTAGAAGCAAGTTGAAAGCTTCATTTCGTGTTTTTTCAACACTGAATTTTTCTAATATCTCTCCGTCTTCAACTTGCTTCATGATTGCTTATAACTTTCTTTTCATTACTTTTTGAGCTGCTGCAACGATATCTGATGGATCCAATTTGTATTTGGTCATCAATTGATCTGGTGTAGCACTTTCGCCGAAGCTATCATTTACGGCAACAAATTCTTGTGGTGCCAGATATTCTGTAGTCAATAAACGTGCAACGCTTTCGCCAAGTCCACCAAATTTATTGTGCTCTTCACAAGTTACGATACATCCAGTTTTCTTTACAGATTTTAAAATGGCTTCTTCATCTAATGGCTTAATGGTGTGGATGTTAATGATTTCAGCATCAATACCCAGCTCGGCCAATTTTTCGCCAGCTTCGATTGCTCTCCAAACCATGTGACCAGTAGCTACAATGGTTACATCAGTACCTTCGTTTACCATCCATGCTTTACCAATTTCAAATTTTTGGTCTTCTGGTGTAAATACAGGGATTACTGGACGTCCGAAACGTAGATAAACCGGACCTTCGTAATCCATAATGGCCAATGTTGCGGCTTTCGTTTGGTTATAATCGCAAGGATTGATCACCACCATGCCTGGCAACATCTTCATCAGACCGATATCTTCTAGGATCTGGTGTGTAGCACCATCTTCGCCCAAAGTTAAGCCAGCATGTGAAGCACAGATCTTTACATTTTTGCCAGAATAAGCTATTGATTGACGGATTTGATCGTAAACCCTTCCTGTAGAAAAGTTTGCAAAAGTTCCGGTGAAAGGAATCTTACCTCCAATGGTCATTCCGGCAGCAATACCCATCATGTTTGCTTCAGCAATACCAACCTGCACAAACCTTTCTGGGAAATCTTTTATAAAAGCGTCCATTTTTAGTGAACCAACTAAATCAGCACAAAGCGCAACTACATTTTCATTGCGTTTACCTGCTTCATGTAAGCCAGCTCCAAAGCCTGAACGTGTGTCTTTTTTTTCAGTATATGTATATTTTTTCATTTCTATTTTAGCTATGAGAAGTGAGTTTGAGATAGGGATAGTGTTAAATGTCAAATCTACTATCTAAGGTCTCAAGTCTGGTTTAATAATCCCCTGCAGTTTCTTTAATTTGACTTAATGCAACTTCCAATTGGGCATCGCTAGGTGCAGAACCATGCCATTTATGGGTACCTACCATAAAATCTACGCCGTAACCCATTTGTGTACTCATCAGATTTAGGATAGGCTTCCCTTTACCAGTTAATGATTTTGCATAGTGTAGGGCCTTGGTGATCTCTGCCATATCATTGCCATCAGAAGTGATTACATGCCATCCAAATGCTTCGAACTTGGCCTGAAGATTTTCTAATGAAAGCACTTTTTCTGTAGGGCCATCAATCTGTTGGCCGTTATAGTCGATACTGGCAATGATGTTATCTACTTTATGGAAAGGAGCGAACATAAAAGCTTCCCAGTTTTGGCCCTCTTGTAACTCGCCATCGCCTTGTAAGGTATAGATTAAAGATTTATCACCATTCAGTTTTTTGGTCAATGCGGCGCCAATGGCAACTGATAAACCTTGACCAAGTGAGCCTGAAGCTACACGAACACCAGGTAAACCTTCATGGGTTGTTGGGTGACCTTGTAATCTTGAATCCAATTTTCTGAAAGTTGCCAATTCGCTTACTTCAAAATAACCAGACCTTGCCAATACACTGTACCAAACTGGAGAGATGTGGCCATTTGAAAGGAAAAATAAATCTTCTCCGGCTCCATCCATGCTAAATTTTGGATTGTGGTTCAATACTTCGAAATATAGTGCTGTAAAAAAATCAGCACAGCCTAAAGATGCACCTGGGTGACCAGATTGCACGGCATGTACCATTCTAAGCACATCTCTTCTAACTTGCGAGGCAATATCTTCTAATTCACTAATTGTATGTTTCATTAAAAATAAGATTGTTGTAACTAAACAAAGGTAATGTAATTATAAAATTTTAAGTAATAATGTTCAAGGTAAAAATAAGGCAAATAAGGGTTTGATATTTTACTTGATCAAGTCCAAAACCTGTGCGGTTGGGCTTTTGGTATCTACTTTGGTAATGATGTGGGCAATGTTTCCTTGTTCATCGATAATGAAGGTTGTGCGGTTGATGCCCATGTATTTTTTACCGTACATGTTTTTCTCGCCCCAAACCCCGTACGCATTTACAATGGCCTGATCCGTATCTGCCAAAAGGGTAAAAGGAAGGCTAAACTTATCAATAAATTTTTGATGTGATTTTTCATCGTCAACGCTTACCCCAAGTACTTCGATCCCCTTGGCTTTTAAACCTTGGTAATTGTCACGAAAATCGCAAGCTTCTGCAGTACAGCCAGGTGTATTGTCTTTAGGGTAAAAATAAAGCACTACTTTTTGGCCCTTAAACTGGTCTAAAGAAATGGTATTTCCACTTTGGTCTTTTGAGGTAAATGCAGGGGCCTTATCGCCTTGTTGTAATGTAGTCATATCTTGTATTGTTAATTGTTTATATTGAGAAATAGGTAGTCTTTTAGTTCATTCGTTCAATAGTTCAATAGTTCATTTGTTCAATAGTTCATTTGTTCACTTGGATTTGAATATCAATGTTTTATTGTTTAACTGTTTAACCGTACAAATCTTTCATCCTTATTCCTTCTACTATCTATAAAATTCTATCGCATACCGTTTAACATTGTCTTTCATATCAGTAACCAGCAATTCAAAACTATGTTTGCCGGGTAATGTTCTTTCATCAAAGCTATGCCACAAGCTGGCTGTTTTGGTATCAAACTCCATTAAAATCCATTTGCCATCAATATAGCCATTAAAACTTTTAATTCCAGAAAGTCCATCACTAATTCTAAAACTCATTTTGCTTAGGCCAGCCATATTCTTGCCATCGGCAATATTAACAGGCACAATGGTAGGGGGTATGGTATCTATTGCGATAAAGAAACTCCCAAAGTTTCTAGGCGTTGCCTTTACATAGCCGTTTTCAAAATATCCACCTTGTGATGAGCGGTTGGTGTTAACGATAAGTGCCTTGTTTTGATATTTTGTTAAAGCGCTATCGGCCTTGATCCAGAGTTCAAATCCAAGATGCAAAGGGGTAAGGTTATTTTGAATCTGGTGGATGGCAGAAAATGCGTTTTGTTGTGGTTTGGGCAGTTTCTTGTAGATGAAATTAAGGTCGTTGTATAAGGTGCCCTTTGGTAAGACCACTTTTACATCTTCGGTAGTGTACTCATTTGTTTTGTTATAAGGGAAAGTAAGGCCCTCTGGTTGATTTGGTGTATTGATCACCGCTTTTGCATTGGCCTGCACGTTAAATGCCAATGTGCTTTTGTTGCCTTTAGAATCGGTAATAGTGTACTTCAGCTCATGTAGGTTGTTATCATTAAAGGTAATTCGACCATTATTGACCAAACTGCTGTAGATCTGTAAGGGATTACCCGGATCAACAAAACTTTTTTGGATGCTCCTTTTAAGATTTAGGAATGCCGGATAATCAATATGTGAATTGATGGCTTTGCTATTCTCGAAACTGAATCTTTCTAGTGCTGAAGTGAATATTTTTTTGCCGTCCATTTCTAGTTCAATGGAATAGACCCCATTCAAGCCAGAGTTTCCATTGTGTTTATCTGTAGTAATGATGCCGAAACCAACCTCACCACTTAAATTAATGGTGGTTACTTTATTGAGGTTATATTTTCCATTGCCACCTACAACCTGAAAATACTGTTTTGGAGTAAACTCATTAAATGGTTTGCCATTTAGGCGATAAACGTACATTGAATAGATAACCGGGGGGATATTGTCTGGAATTTGGATGCCCAACAATTGGGGATTGATCGTGGCTTCGGTTTTGGTGTCTCTTAACTCAAAGTGCAGGTGCGGTCCTCCAGAACTACCGGTATTGCCAGAATAAGCAATGATATCGCCCTTGCGAACCGGAATCAGGTCTGCTGAAGGAAATTCGTCTATCTCGTAGGATTTGTTCTTGTATTGGATATTTTTTACCTGTTGGGCAATTTTTGGATTGAACCTTGATAAATGTCCATAAACGGAAGTGTATCCATTTGGATGATTGATGTATAACGCCAAACCGAAACCGCTATTCTGCACACGTAACCTGGCTACATAACCATCGGCAGTAGCATATACAGGATAGCCAGTAGTTTGGTTGGTCCTAAAATCGATGCCAGAATGGAAATGGTTCGACCTTAACTCACCAAAAGAACCCGCAAGGGCTGGCGGTACAATATCAAGTGGTGGTCTGAAATCGGTTAAGGGATAAGAATTGGTGCTGAAGATCTGTTGTGCATTGACCGTTGTAGTTACGAAAAGCAAAAAAAATAGAAAATACGAAAGTTTAGCCATGTGTTGGCTTGGGAACATTTTTGTATGGAACATGCCAGTTATTTAATGTTAAAGTTGAGTAGTTGTTTGCCTTCAAGCCATGCCTCTAATTGGTCGCCTTGTTTTACTTGGCCCACACCTTCTGGTGTTCCGGTAAAAATGAGGTCGCCTTTTTTAAGTGTGATGTATTGGGAAACAAAAGCAATTATCTTCTCAAACGAAAATAAAAGATTGGCAGTATGTCCATTTTGACGAGTTTCTTTGTTGATCTGCAATTCAAACTGCAATTGGTATAGGTCTGCAAATTCAGATTTTGGCAAGAAATTACTAATGGCTGCAGAGTGGTCAAAGGATTTGGCCAATTCCCAAGGTAATCCTTTCTCTTTATGCTCACTCTGGATATCCCTGGCAGTAAAATCTATGCCTAAGCCAATCTCATCATAATAATTGCTGGCAAATTTTTCTGCAATGTGTTTACCTTCCTTGCAGACCTTTAAAACTACTTCCAATTCATAATGGATATCTGAAGAGAAATCGGGGATATAAAATGGCTTGTTGTCTTTTAAAACTGCAGTGTCTGGTTTTAAAAATATGATTGGTTTGGTGGGAACAGCATTGTTCAATTCTTTAGCATGCGCAGCGTAGTTGCGACCAATGGCAATTATCTTCATATAACAAAAGTAGAAAAGTAATTTATAGAACGGAAATCTTCCAAACCTTAAGTGCTCCGCCAGCAACAACTCTTAGAAAATACATTCCTGCATTTAGCTTGTTTGGTACGGCGTAGGTTTTGGTCAGCTCGCCAGCGGCACTTCTTTCGTTTGCTAAGGTTACTACCGTATTGCCCAATAGATCGGTAATGGTTACATTCAGTATAACCTCTCTATCTAAACGCAGGTTGATGTTGATCTGGTCGCTAACCGGATTCGGATAAACTTTTAAAACAGTTAACATTTTACCAGGTTTCGCATTGTTAACGGTAGCCGTTGAGCCAGATGGACTATAGTTGATAGAAGAGGGTTTGTAGTTTGGGATATTTGTTTTGATCTGGGGTGCCTTGCTAGCTACCTTTGCCTTTGGCTTGATGGATAGTTTTGTGGTATCTATTTGTTGGGCAAAAGCAGCAGGACCTACCAATACCATCATGCAGATGATGCAAAGGATATTCCAAGAGAGCGATATTTTTAACTTAAAACCCATTTAATGCTCGCAAAAATATAAATAATTAAACAAAAAAATCAAACAATTGGTGTTATAAAACATTATTTAACAATATTTAACACAGCCTTTTTTTATGGAATTTGACACTGAATTGAGATAAATTTCAGATAAAAATCATAAAGGACTTTAATAAATTATTATTTGACTAATTTTGCATCCAAATTTTATAGAAGTGTCAAATCATAAAAACGTTAACGCCTTAACAGCAGGTGGTATTCTAGTGAGTTTGGGTATTGTTTTTGGGGATATCGGTACATCTCCATTGTATACCTTAAAAGCAATCTTTAAAACAGTAAAAGAAACTGGACAGTTTATCAATCCAGACCTGGTTTTAGGGGCGCTATCTTGTGTTATTTGGACATTAACCCTACAAACTACCATCAAATATGTGATCATTACCTTAAGGGCAGATAACAAAGGTGAGGGTGGTATATTTTCGCTTTACTCATTGGTAAGAAAAAAGGCAAAATGGCTGGTTATTCCTGCTATTATTGGGGGAGCGGCACTTTTGGCCGATGGGATCATTACACCAAGCATTACCGTAACCTCTGCTATTGAAGGTCTAAAACTAAAGTTCCCTACAGTTTCGGTGCTGCCTATCGTATTGGCCATCATTACTTTATTGTTTGTCATTCAACAGTTTGGGACAAATTTGGTGGGCCGTTTATTTGGTCCGATCATGTTCTTGTGGTTTGCAGCTTTAGGCGTTGCAGGTTTGGGACAGATTATACACGATCCAACAATTTTTAAAGCACTAAATCCTTATTATGCCATTCATTTATTGGTTACCAATCCAGAGGCATTGGTGATCTTGGGTGGTGTTTTCTTATGTACAACGGGGGCAGAGGCACTTTATAGTGATCTAGGCCATTGTGGGAAGGACAATATCAGGGTAAGCTGGATCTTTGTGAAATTGATGCTGATCTTCAATTACCTTGGGCAAGGGGTTTGGGTATTGAAAAATCCTAATTATGATCCTCATGTTGCCAATCCTTTCTTTGAACTGGTGCCGCAGGGTTTGGTATTGTATATGGTGGCATTGGCTACCATGGCGGCTGTAATCGCATCGCAGGCTATGATTTCTGGTTCATTTACCTTGATTTCTGAAGCCGTTCGTTTAAACCTATGGCCTAAAGTAAGGATCAACTATCCTAGTGTGCAAAAAGGGCAATTGTATGTGCCATCCATCAACTGGTTGTTATGGGTTGGCTGTATCATTATCGTGCTGATCTTCAAAAAATCAGATAACATGGAGGGCGCTTATGGATTGGCCATCAATCTTACCTTTTTAATGACGACCATTTTGGTGGCTGTATTCATGTTAAGGAAAAAATTCCCGAAATACCTAATTGTTTTGTTCGTTATACTTTATGGTGTAATCGAATTGACATTCTTGGCAGGTAACATGGCCAAATTCATTCATGGTGGATGGGTAACATTATTGATCAGTTCAGCCCTGTTAAGTGTTATGTGGACTTGGTACAACTCAAGAAAAATCAAAAATCGCTTTGTTAAATATGTAGAAATAGAGGATTATTATACCATTTTAAATGAATTGAGCAATGATGAGTCGGTGCCAAAATATTCATCACAATTGGTTTACCTAACCAGCGCCAACTTTAAAACAGAGATCGAATCAAAAATCATCTATTCAATTATACAGAAGGAACCTAAACGTGCAGATGTGTACTGGTTGGTTCACGTAGATGTAATGGACGAGCCTTATACCATGGATTATAAAGTTGAATTCTTAATTCCTGGTAAGTTGATCAGGATTGATTTTAAACTTGGTTTTAGGATTGAGCAAAGGGTTAACCTACTTTACCGTAAAGTGGTAGAAGAGCTGGTTAAAAATGGAGAGGTTGACATTACCAGCCAATATACTTCATTGAACAAGCATAAAATTACTGGTGATTTCCGTTTTGTACTTTTAGAAAAACACCTTTCGAAATTTACAAACCTTAGTTTCTACGAACGCAGTATTATGGATTACTACTTTGTGCTGAAACGTTTGAGTTTATCTGAGGTAAGCAGTTTTGGTCTGGATTCTAGTTATGTAGAAGTAGAAAAAGTACCACTGATCTTTGTTACACCTGATGATATTGAATTGAACAGGTTAGCAGTTTAATCAAGATATATTTGTTAAAAAGGCCTCGATTTTCTTTAAATCGAGGCCTTTTTAATTGAGGTTATATATTTTTAGCTAACAGATTTCTGCGCAATAATGACCAAATCTATCACTTTTGTGCCATCTGTTGTAGGAAAGTCTTTACGAGCTAAACGGATAATCTTTAAATGATTTTTTTCAAGCATAGGAGTTAAATCTTCAGCGAGATAAAAATGCATGAAAACCTCATCCCCGTTACTTCCTTTCCTTAACCCAGATCTGCTATAGTCATCTTCCATGGTACTTAGATAAAATAGACCATTGGGTTTCAATAGTTTTGAAGCATCAGCAATGAGTTGAGCGGTTTCTTCCTTAGACAAATAGGGCAGGCAGAAACCACACATCACCCCATCAAATCTTTGATTGATACTGCTTATCTTCCTACAATCCATTACCCTAAATTCGGCCTGTGGATTATTGGTTTGGGCAAGGGCAACCATGTTGGGGGCCAGGTCAATGCCTAATAGATCAAAATCTGGCCTTTTCCTTAACAGGTGCTGGGTAATGTTACCTGGGCCACAGGCAATCTCCAAGATCTGCGCATTGGGCACATCAATCTGGTCGCAAAAGAAATCAAAAGTATCGCCATACAGACTTACATCCATAAACTTATCCTGGTATTCTTTTGCAAGCTTATCGAAAATGCTTGCCGCAAACTCACTTTTGTCCATGGAGCAATACGTTATATGGGCTAAATCTTACGTTTTATGCAATGCTGGTTAACGGTCTACTGAGAACTGTTAATTCAACTGCTGTTGCCCTAATTTACTATGTTTAAAGCCATAAGCGAAATAAACGACCAGACCAACAACCAACCAGATGCCAAAGCCAATCCAGTTAGAAATACCCAACTCGCACATCATGTACAAACAGCTGATCAAGCCCAATACAGGAATCAGAGATAAATTTTTTGTAACACAATAGTAAGAGATGATCAAACAGATGAACAAGAAGATCCACATCGGGATTTTATGCTTGAACAACGACCAGCCACTTTCGTACTTTTTGTCGTATTGGATGGCCGATTTGCTCATGAACTCATCATATTGGGCAGGGGTAAGGTTATTTAAATAAGCTTCAGCATCAATTTGTTTACCCTGTAATACAACTGGGCTCGCACTGATCTCGTTTTTAACTGTAGCCAGTTCGGCATCGGTAAGCGATGTGATAAAAGTTACAGGGCCGTTCACTTTGGTCTCATTGCTAATAAAGGCCATGGTTTCTGTTTTAAAGCTTGTAAAAGCCACAGCAATCGAAGCTATAAAAACAATTGGGATAATAAACTTGGAGTTTACATAAGGGATCTTGAATTTTCCTCGCTGTACACCAGGCCTGTTCTGCAATACCAATACTCCAGCACAAACCAATACAAAAGCGAATAATGTACCAATAGAACACAAATCCGTAACGATAGTAAGGTTCATGAAAAGCGAAGGAACTGCGACCACAAAACCTACAACGATGGTTGCGAAAGATGGGGTTTTATACTTAGGGTGTATTTTAGAGAAGGATTTAGGTAAAAGACCATCACGGCTCATGCTCATCCAGATACGTGGTTGGCCCATTTGGAAAACCAAAAGCACACTTGCCATTGCAAACACCGCACTTACGGCTATGATTCCGCTCATTAATTTAAGGTCGATCTGATCAAAAACAAAGGCCAATGGATCGCCCACGGCCAAGGTGTCTGATTTTACAATCCCTGTTAATACCAAGGCAATGGCAACATATAAAATGGTACAGATGATAATGGCCCACATCATCCCCCTAGGTAAGTCTTTTTGTGGGTTTTTACATTCCTCGGCTGTAGTAGATATGGCATCAAAACCGATGTAGGCAAAGAAAACAGCAGACACGCCCTTTAAAACACCTGAAACACCATTTGGTGCAAAAGGGTTCCAGTTTTTAGTGTCGATATAAAAAACACCAACCGCCAAAACCAATAGGATAACCGCAAGTTTAACAACAACCATGGCGTTGCTGGCATTCCTTGATTCCTTCATGCCACGATAAACCAACCAGGTAATAAAGATAATGATACCCAAAGCAGGTAGGTCGGCTACAATATGAAAGTTTCCAATTTGAGGTGCAGATGTCCAAGCATTGTTAGCGATACGTGTTGCATCATCTAAATTGGCCATGCTTTTGCCTGCATTTAACAAGGCCTCGGCATGTTTATGTCCGTTAAAGGCAGTGAGGTAATCCATTGTTGCCCAATCTGGTACATGAATCCCATCAATGCCCAATGCGGGTATTCGGATGGAGGAGAGTAGTCCAGTAAAATAATCTGACCACGAAATGGCTACGGTGATATTCCCGATGGCATATTCCATGATCAACGACCAACCAATGATCCAAGCTACCAATTCTCCAAAAGCTACATAAGAGTACGTATATGCACTACCAGATACAGGCACCATAGAAGCAAACTCTGCATAAGCAAAAGCAGCAAAACTACAAGCAACTGCGGTAAATATGAATAAGAAAATTACTGCAGGACCACCATCTGCGCTGGCTTTACCAATGGTACTAAAAATACCAGCACCTATAATTGCAGCAATACCAAAAGCGGTTAGGTCTCTTACACCTAAAGTTTTATGAAGTGAATCTCCGTGGTCACCATAACCCTTTGCAGCATCTTCTAAAATTTTACTAATGGATTTCTTTCTAAATAGTTTTTCGAACATAAATTGGTTAGTTTGTTCAAACTTAAAAAAATAAGTTTAAAACTACTGTTTCGTGATTCGTTTTGTTACGTTTTTTACTTTTTAAACTGGTATAGGCGATGGCGCAACAAATAACTGGCCGATTGATAATAAGAAATAGCTTCTTTTTCTAAGCCTGGGGCAGATTTAATTGGTGTAGTGGCAAAATTAGTGCTGTCTACATCGAATGCTTCCACTTTTTGTTGAGGAGACAAGATGATCAATTTATTGTCTTTTAGGTAACCGAGGTTTTGGTAGGTGCTGATGAATGCCCTTCGTTGATTTGCCGCGGTATTAAAAATATCAAAACCAAAAAACTTGGATGTATAGCTTACATTAAGCATACCTAGTAAAGTTGGTACGATGTCGATTTGAGAGGTAAGTCCATCAAAGTTGCTCGGTTTAACAATTGATGGGGCGTAGATGATCATCGGAATGCGATAGTTTTTGATAGGCAGTTCCGTTTTTCCAGCACTAGAAGCGCAGTGGTCGGCTACAATTACAAAAATGGTATTGTCGAACCATGGTTTGTCCTTGCAGTCGTTAATAAATTTTCCAATTGCATAGTCAGTGTATTTTACTGCTCCAGCCCGGTTGGTATGCGATGGGATGTCTATTCTTCCCTCTGGATAAGTAAATGGACGATGATTGGAAGTTGTCATCACTTGACTAAAAAATGGTTTTTTCAGTTTGTAATTGGCATCAAAGGTTTTAATGGCCAAGGTAAAAAGGTCTTCGTCTGCAACACCCCAGATGTTCTCGTAATGGATATCTTTTTTATCGGTTATGGCAGAGCGGTCGATCACATCATAACCATTGTTGCTGAAAAAATAGTTCATATTGTCGAAATAACCATAGCCACCATACAGGTATTGTGTGGTATAACCTTTACTTTTTAATACGTTGCCCAATGAAAACCTGCCTTCATTATTCGGTCTTTTTACTTCCGATTGCCCTGGGGTAGGAGGTAAGCTTAATGACAAAGCCTCAAGTCCCCTTACCGTTCTTGTGCCTGTAGCAAATAGATTAGAAAAGAATAAACCGCGATTAGCTAAACTATCCAAATTAGGGGTAATGTGTTCAATATTGCCAAATCTGGAAAGAAAATCGCCACTTAAGCTTTCAACACTGATCAATACAAGGTTGTAGTTTTTTTGCGTGCCTGGGTAGGTAACGGTTCTGGTAATCGAGGTCAATGAATCGCTTTGGAATTGGGCATCTACAAAAGTCTTTTTAACGGTATTGAAGATATCGGCTACGGCCTCCGTTCGATAAAACTTGTCGTAATCCAATTGATTGTTGAAAAAGGCAGCGCCAAAATCGTACATGCCATTACCAGAAAGTTCTGAGGCATATTGGTTTGCACTAAACTGTTTGGTTTTATTGCTGCCAAATAAAAATACAAGTACAGGCAAAAGTAAAAGTGGTACAGCAATCAAAGTCCTCCATTTAAAGGTTAAATGGTTGCTGACTTCAGCTTTGATATATTTCTTTGTAGTTAATAAGGTTAGGATACTCAATACGAATATGCCAATCAATAGTTTTACAATTGGATACGACTGCCAGATGTTGCCGATTACTTCTGTGGTATAGATCAGGTAATCGACTGCGATAAAATTATAACGCGTAGAAAATTCATCCCAGAAAAACCACTCAGATACCGCGTTGAATATGAGTATGTTAATGGTTAAAAATACCAGTCCATAAAGAAAAAAACGGTGCCATTTTTTGAAATAGATCTTGTTTGGCATTAACCATAGATACAATACAAATGGTATCAAGAAAAAAGTACTCATTAAAGTATCATTGAATAGGCCAATCAAGAAGATTCCTAGAAATTGAAATAGATTACCATCTAACTGGCCAAACGATTTGATAAAGAGGATTAGTCTGGTTAAAAACGAAACAGAAATAATAAATATGTAGACAATTGCCAATAGCTTAAAGCGCGTGGCCAATAGTTTGTTGAGCATTAGATTTATATTAGGTTGCACGAATGTGCGAAATTAGATTTTAATTCTGAAGAAAATCTGAACTTGTAGGCTCGGTCCTAAAAGAAAAGGGAAACCTATCTCTTAGATTTCCCTTTTAATAGGTAGTTTTTAATGAAAACTTAACCTAATTTATTGAGCTCGTCTTTTACAAAATCGGCCAACTCTTTGATATATGCCGCACTGAAGTCGAACTTGATTCCGGCGGTTTCATAGATCTCGTTCATTGGTTTGGTATAGCCCAAAGCCAAGGCGGCCAGGTATTGGTCTAAAGCTTTACTAGGATTTTCTTTGTAGTTTTTCCAAACAGCAATTGCACCCAGTTGCGCAATGGCATATTCAATATAGTAGAAAGGTACCTCGAACAAGTGTAATTGTTTTTGCCAAAGGTTGCCAAATTGTTGCTCAAAATCAGTCCAATCTGCAAATCCAGCACCAAAACGGGTATAGATCTGTTTAAAGGCAGCTTCTCTGTCTGCGGCATTATGGTCTGGATTGGTGTAGATCCAATGTTGAAACTGGTCGATCACCGCTACCCAAGGCAGGGTTTTCAATACATCTGCCAATTGTTCTTTTTTAGCTCTGATCAGGTCTTCTTCATTATCGAAATAAACATCCCAGTTGTCCATAGAGATCAATTCCATACTCATCGAAGCTAGTTCTGCAACTTCAGAAGGGCAGTGCTTAAAATCATTTAAAGTTAAGTCGGCAGTTAAAAAAGTATGGATGGCATGGCCACCTTCGTGCACCATTGTAGTAAGGTCTCTTAAAGAATTGGCCGAGTTCATAAAGATAAAAGGAGCACCTGTTTCTGCCAAAGGATAGTTGTATCCACCTGGTGCCTTACCCATCCTGCTTTCTACATCAAAAAGGTTGTTGGCTTTCATTATGGCCAATTTCTCACCTAATGAAGGGTCAATGGCTGTAAAACATTCAATACTTTTGTCGATCAGTTCTTGTCCATTGTTAAATGGTTTTAGCGCTGCTTTGCCTGTGGTGCTTACTTCCATGTCCCATGGTTTCAGTGTGGTTAAACCTAAAGCAGCCTGTCTTTTTTCGGCTTGTTCTCTTAATACCGGTACTACTTCTTTTTCTATGGCGGTGGCAAAATCGTAACAGTCTTTTGGCGTATAATCAAAACGTCCTAAAGCTTGGAACATGTAATCGCGGTAGTTTTCAAAGCCAGCATTTAAAGCAACTTTATGACGCATGGCAACCAATTCGTCAAACAAGATGTTCAGTTCATCTTTAGCAGTTAAACGACGTTGTTGAATGGTTTCCCATGCATTTTGTCTAACATTACGGTCGGTATCCTTTAAAAAGTTGGCAGCCTGCTCCAAAGTAAACTCTTGGTCGTTGATCTTTACGCTCATGGCTCCGGTAATACCCTGATATTTCTGTTGGGTAACCTGCAATTGGGTAAAGAGCTCAATATTTTCTTCTCTATAAAGATCCAAGGCTTTTTTTACAGCACGGATATAAACGAAATATTGTGCTTGGTCCAATTGGTCGATGAAAGGACTTTCGCTGAACTTTTTATTCAGTTCATTAGCGATTGGCGAAATCTTAGGTTCGATTTCCGTTGCAAAATATTGGAAATTCTTTACCAGTTCTTCATTTGCCGTATCACAGCTCATTTTAATGTATCTCCAAGCAAAATCCTCTTCAAGTGCGGCTTCCAATTCGCTTTTGTCTTTTAGCCATTGCTCCAGTTCCTGTACAGTATTGATGCTGCGATTTTGTAGCTCGTCCAAAATTGGTGCTAGACTTTCCCATTCCATTTTCAGGTCTTGTGGGATGTAGGTTCTTGGTTTTTTATGAATGGTGAGGTTGTTCATGGGTTTAGAAATTATGTGTTCTTAAAAAGGCATCAACTAAAAAGCAAAGTGCAAATATAACTGAGGCAAATCCGTTGGTGGTAGCAAAGGCTCTATCCACTTTGCTGATGTCTGTTGGCTTAACCAACAAGTGTTGATAGGTAAGCATGGCACAGAAAAAGGCAATGCCGATATAATATACCCAACTAAATTCGGTAAAGAATAAAGGCATAATTACGCATATAGCTGAAAATATATGGAGTACAACTGATAAACGTAAAGCATTTTTGATGCCCATTGCTGCGGGGATCGAATGTAGTTTTTCTGCTCTGTCAAAGCCTTCATCCTGCAGGGCATAAATAATATCAAAGCCACTTACCCAAAACAAAACTGCAAAGGAATAAAATAAGGGAACGATATTGAAAGCACCTGTTACCGCGATGTAGGCGCCAATTGGGGCAAGGGCCAAACCTAGTCCCAATACCAAGTGGCATAAGGCGGTAAACCGTTTGGTATAGCTATAAAACAACACCACAAACAAGGCAATTGGTGATAAGTAAAGGCACAGGTTGTTAATAAAAGCAGTGGTGACCACAAACAATATGCAATTGACAATGACGAAGGTTAAGGCCTCACTTGCAGAAACCTTGCCCGAAGGGATATCCCGCATTACCGTTCGTGGATTTTTGGCATCTATATTTCTGTCCAGGTAACGGTTAAAAGCCATAGCGGCATTTCTGGCAAATACCATACAAAGGATTACCAAGACCAGCAAATACCAATGGAATGGATTTTGAGTGGTAGTTACACCCAAAAAGAAGCCGATCAAGGCAAATGGCATTGCAAAGATGGAGTGTGCAAATAATACGAGTGAAAAATATTTTTTCATGCTTAAATTTGAAACAATTGATTGTCTATTGCTAAATTGTTGTGTTAATGATTAACCTGGATTTGAAAACTGTGGATCTACAATTGGCATTACAAAATCTTCATTTACCTCGTGGATAAATTGTAGAACTTGGTCTCTGCCCTGCGCTTTTTCTGCCGAAGTGACAAAAAATGGAGGTACTTCTTCAAACCAACCCAATAGCGCTTTGTTAAATTTGGCCACATTCTGGTCGGTTTTAGGTGCAGATTGTTTATCAGCTTTGGTATACACTAAGGCAAAAGGAATCTGACATTCACCCAACCACGAGCAAAATTCAAGGTCTATTTTTTGAGGTTCTAAACGGCTGTCTATCAATACGAAAACGCATTGTAGGCTTTCTCTTTTCGTAAGATAGTTCCTGATGAATTTCTCCCATTTCTCTCTGCTGCTTTTAGAAACCTTTGCATAACCATAGCCAGGTAGATCTACGATATACCATTTCTCATTGATCAGGAAATGGTTGATCAACTGTGTTTTTCCAGGCTTTTGTGATGTTTTTGCTAAACCTTGTTGGTTGACCAACATGTTGATTAAGGAGGATTTTCCGACATTAGAACGGCCAATAAAGGCATATTCTGGCATATCGGGTGCTGGTAAAGCCGAAACCTTAGTGTTGCTTACAACAAACGTGGCTGATTTTATGATCATGATACAAAGGTAAGAATAAGTTTGGAGAAGATAGTTTGGCGTATTAAAGGTTAACTGTTTAATTGATTGAACTGGTTAGTAGAATTAGATTTGATATGGAAGTAACTAGCCAATTTCGCCATTTAAGCTGCACTGTAATGAATCTGCCTACAACGGTATAACAGTTCTCTGTCGGTTTACCCATACAATTAAACAATTTACCAATTAAACAGTTGTGCATTTTCTCTATCTTTGACCAAGAATTATGAATCAAGAAATAACTCCCTACGCAGGTAATGAAACTAAGAAAGAACAGGTAACTACCATGTTCAATAACATTTCAGGTACTTATGATTTTTTAAACCACTTTCTTTCTTTGGGCATCGATATCATCTGGCGTCGCATGGCCATTAAAGAATTGGCCACAATTCAACCCAAAACAATATTAGATGTTGCAACGGGTACCGGAGATTTCGCTTTTGAATCGATCAGTATCCTTAAGCCCGAAAAAATAATTGGTGTAGACATTTCTGAAGGGATGTTGGAAGTAGCCAAGAAAAAGATCAAGGAACGTAACTTGGGAGATGTGTTTTCGGTTCAACTTGGCGATTCGGAAGGTCTCAACTTTGAGGACAGTACTTTTGATGCCATCACCGTAGCTTTTGGTGTGCGTAACTACGAACATCTGGAAAAAGGATTGTCAGATATGTTAAGGGTTTTAAAACCTGGCGGAAAGATTGTGATCCTCGAATTTTCTAAACCACGTGTCTTTCCTGTGAAACAGCTTTATCATTTCTATTTTAAATATGTGACCCCGTTTTTTGGTAAATTGTTTTCAAAAGATAAAAGAGCTTATACTTATTTAAATGAATCGGTAATTGCTTTCCCCGATGGACAGGCATTTACCCAGCTAATGGAAAAAGTTGGATATCAGAATACCAAACACCGTTCTTTAACGTTTGGTATTAGTGCCATTTATACCGGTATCAAATGAAGATAAAACTGACTCTCCTTATTGGTCTGCTATTTGTTTTTGGGAATACAAAAGCCCAGAACTGGGGTGGTGGCAATGACGATGAAAAGCTGAACTTTGGTTTTACCTTTCAATATGTGGCTGCCGAGTATAAAATCCTGAAAACGGCAAATTGGAGAACACCGTTTACAAATCCAGATAATAATTTGCCAGCTACAAGTAACCTGACCTCCGTTTCATCACCGGTTTCTACGGGTTTCGGTATCGGTTTTGTAGTAAATACACGGATGACCAGCAACATCGACCTGCGTTTAACACCTACATTGGTTTTTAACGACCGTAAGATAAATTATACTTATGAAACTGATGAGCCAATCTCGAAAAAGGTTCAGGCAACCATGGTCGAGCTGCCACTTGGCGTAAAGGTAAAATCAGATCGTTTGATGAACTTTAGGGCCTATATGTTGGGTGGTCTGAAATATTCGATGGACATGGCTTCTAAAAAGAAAACAGATGACCTTGATGCGCCAGCACTTCAAAAAAACCTTAAAAACAGCAGGAATTATTTATCCTATGAAGCAGGTATTGGTTTCGACCTTTATTTCGAATGGTTTAAGATGTCTCCAGAATTTAAATTATCCTATTCTTTCAAAGATATAGTTAAGCATGCCGGAAATGCTTTCGATACACCAATTGAAAAAGCAAAGCTCAGACATTTTACTTTCAGCTTATTTTTCGAGTAAGTTCCCCGTTCAAAAAATTATACCTTTGTTACATCAAATAAATTAACAAATGGCTAAAATTGCATTAATTACAGGTGCAAGCTCAGGTATAGGTGAGGCTTGTGCACATCTTTTCGCCCAGCAAGGTTACAACTTGATCTTAATTGGTAGAAGGGAAAACCTTTTAGAAAAAATAGCACATCATTTGGCTGATAAATATGCGGTAGAGGTTAAAAAGATCCAAGCCGATGTGAGGGACAAGGAGAATATCAACTACGTATTGGAAACATTGCCCGCCCAATGGAAAAATGTAGATGTACTGATCAATAATGCAGGACTGAGCCAAGGCCTAGATCCAATAGATAAAGGAAATACCGACGATTGGGATACCATGATCGATACCAATATCAAAGGTTTGTTGTATGTTTCTAAAGTGGTGAGTGGATGGATGGTAGCGCAAAAGAAAGGCCATATCATTAACATTGGTTCTATTGCTGGTAAAGAAGTGTATGCCAATGGTAATGTGTATTGTGCAACGAAACATGCGGTTGAAGCATTGAACCAAGGGATGCGCATCGACCTTTTACCTTACGGGATAAAAGTAACAGGTATACATCCAGGTATGGTAGAAACAGAGTTTTCTATTGTACGTTTTAAAGGTGATGAAGGCAGGGCCAAAAAAGTGTATGATGGTTTTGAGCCTTTGGTAGCACAAGACATCGCAGAAGCAATCTGGTTTGCGGTAAGTCGTCCGGCACATGTTAACATCAACAATATGTTGATCATGCCAACTGCACAAGCCACCGCAACAACAGTAAAAAGAGACTAACAGTTAACTGTTTAAATAGAAAAATTGTCAAGTGCAATTAACCAGTTCAAACGATTAACCGATTAAACAAAAAAAGAAGATGATAGCAAATACAATAGATCAAGAGATAAAACAAGCCATGTTGGCCAAAGATCAGGCTAAACTAAGAGGTTTAAGAGCAATTAAAGCAGCCTTGCTGCTGGCAAAAACCGAAAAAGGACATGCAGAAGATATCAGTGAAGAAGCAGAGATCAAAATCCTTCAGAAACTGGTAAAACAACGTAAAGAATCTGCAACCATCTATAAAGAACAAGGTCGCGAAGATTTATATAATGTAGAACAAGAGGAAATAGATGTAATCAGTCAATTTTTACCTCAACAGCTAGATAAAGCTGCCATTGAACAGGTTGTGGCTAAGATCATTGCCGAATCTGGGGCCACTAGTGTGAAAGAAATGGGTAAGGTAATGGGTTTGGCCAACAAAGAATTGGCCGGAAAAGCTGATGGAAAATTGATTGGCGAGATTGTAAAATCACAATTGGCTTAAATCTGTTGTTGCATTAGTAATGTACTTTTTTGGAAAAATATTTAGATTATTTACCGTAATTTAATTTTACTCTATTAACTTAGTAGCACTTACTATACAATTAATACCATATATGGAATACGAAGTAATTGAAGAAGAGGGGTTTAAATTCATAGAGGCGGGCCAAGGTGAAACGCTAATATTACTTCATGGATTAATGGGCGAGCTAAGTAACTGGGAACCAGTGCTTGATCATTTTAAGGCCAATTATCACGTGGTAGTGCCTATATTGCCAATCTACGAATTGCCTATCCTTACACTGGGTGTAAAAAGCTTATCTAAATACATACACCGCTTTATGAAGTTCAAAAAGCTAAATCAGGCGGTTTTGGTCGGAAATTCATTAGGAGGCCATGTAGGCTTGGTTTTTACGGTTGCACATCAGGAGTTTGTAAAAGCATTGGTATTAACAGGTAGTTCTGGCCTATATGAAAACGCTTTCGGAGGGTCATTTCCAAGAAGAGAGAGTTACGACTACATTAGAGAAAAGGTTGAATTTACATTTTATGACCCAGCAACGGCAACAAAAGAGTTGGTGGATGAGGTGTTCAAATCTGTTAACGACCGCTCAAGGGTGATCCGCATTTTAGCGCTTGCAAAATCTGCCATCCGTCATAACATGAACAAAGAGCTTTCAAGGATTACTATTCCAGTTTCTTTGATCTGGGGTAAACAAGACAAAATTACACCTCCAGATGTTGCTGTTGAGTTTCATGAGCTTTTGCCAAATTCAGAATTGAATTGGGTAGATAAATGCGGGCATGCACCGATGATGGAAAGACCGACAGAATTTAACGAATACCTTGACAAATTTTTAAATAGGATTTTGCTTAAATAGATGCTAGCAGGAGAACTCATATCCAATATAATTCCAACGCTAAAGACTTCTGATACGGTACAGAAAGCTTTGGAAAGGATGAGTGAGTTTAAACTTTACCATTTGCCCATTGTAAATGAGGCCCAGTTTTTAGGTCTGGTGGCTGAAGATGAATTGATTGAAATAAGAGACCAGGCTACTCCAATTGGAAGTTTGTCCTTATCGATCTTAAATCCATTTGTTTTTGAAAATGCCCATATTTACGATGTGGTGCGTCTTTTTAATCAATTGCAACTCTCATTGGTACCTGTTTTAGATATGAATAAGAATTACCTGGGTGTAGTTTCTATCCATAATCTTTTAGCCTATACTGCAGACATGTATGCCCTGAAAGAGCCAGGTGGGATCATTGTTTTAGAGATCAGCAATAGAAACAACTCTTTGGCACACATGGCGCAGATTGTAGAGGCAGACAATGCCCAGATCCTCTCGTCCTATGTAAGTTCATTTGCCGATTCTACCAAACTTGAAGTTACCTTAAAGATAAATAAAACAGAATTATCAAGTATTATCGCTTCTTTTGAGCGCTATAGTTACGAAGTCAAAGCTGTTTTTAACAATTCACAAAACGATGATGGTTCAGCAGATCGATTTAATTCTTTCATGAACTATCTAAACGTATAATACCTACATGAGAATAGCAATCTACGGTAGAGATTTTAATGATAGTGTTTTGCCCTTTGTACAAGAAGTGTTCGATGCATTGGCCAAACAACAAGTTACGGTCTTGGTCTATCTTAAGTTTTATAATTTTATCAAAGCCAAGGTCAAGCTTCCTGCAAATATCACTACGTTTTCTACACATGCAGAATTACTGACCGAAGTAGACGTGCTCTTGAGCTTAGGTGGTGATGGCACTTTATTGGATACCTTATCATTGATTCGTGATTCTCAAATTCCGGTAATAGGGATCAATTTTGGACGATTGGGCTTTTTGGCCAGTATCAACAAGAACGAAATCAATACTGCGATCGAAGCCTTGGTAAAAGGAGCATATTCATTAGATAAAAGAAGTATCCTGAATTTCGAATCTCAGAATTCGTTATTTGGCGATGAAAACTTTGCACTGAACGATATCACCATCCACAGAAGAGACAACTCGGCGATGATGATCATCCATGCCTATATGAATGGAGAGTTCATCAACTCTTACTGGGCTGATGGGTTGATCATCGCTACTCCAACGGGTTCTACGGCTTATTCCCTAAGTTGTGGTGGTCCGATCATCTTGCCAAATGCACAGAACTTTGTGATCACACCAATTGCACCCCATAATTTGAATGTGAGACCAATCATTGTTCCAGATGATGTGAAGCTCACTTTCGAAATTGAGGCCAGAAGTACCAAGTTCTTGGTTTCTTGCGATTCTAGGACGGAAACCGTTGATCGATCAGTTAAGATCAATATCAACAAAGCAAATTTTAATGTTAATCTGCTTCGCCTTAACAATGAAAGTTATTTAACTACGTTAAGGAATAAATTACTTTGGGGCATAGATACCCGTAACTATTAAAATGCGATACAAAAAACTAGTCTTATCCCTTCTTTTCTTTTTTGGCTTGCTTTCAACTGTTTCTGCCCAAAGGGCCGAAGTAGGTATTGATGCGGGAGGCGCTGGATATATGGGAGACCTGAATGTAAACAACCCTTTAAAGATCAGTGGGATTTCTGCAGGTATATTTGCCAAAATAAATTTTGATCCTTATTGGGGTCTGGGTTTATACTATACATATGGTAGCGTTAAAGCCAATGACCTAAGTTCTTCCAATGCTGATCTGAGAAAAAGAGGACTGAATTTTAAATCCAATCTTCACGAAATCTCGATACTTACGGAGCTAAATTTCTTTGATATCTACTCGCCTGTTGCCAAAAAAAGATTTACACCATTTATTTTTGCAGGTATTGGTGGATTTATATTTAATCCAAAGGCAAATTATGGGGGAGGAGATGCAACCCTGAGGATTTATAGAACAGAGGGCCCGCTAGAACAATATAAAAATTACGCCATCACCGTTCCTTATGGGGCTGGTGCAAAATACAGATTGACAGAAAACCTGACCTTATTTTCTAAGATTGGTTATCGCACTGCGTTTACAGATCATTTAGATGATGTGAGTGGGGTTTATCCGGCAGCAAACTCCTGGAGGGGCGATCCACCCAATCAGGCAGCTTATAGTTATTTTTTATCAGACCCCTCACAAGATCCTACAAAAGTAGGTACCCAAAGAGGCGATTTTAGAAAAAGAGATACATACATGTTTGTAAGTATTGGGATATCTTATACCTTTGTGAGCCAAAAATGCTTTACTTTTTAGAGCATTACTTAAATATTAATGGGATTTAAAGAACAAATAGACACCACACGCTTACCAGAGCATATTGCGATCATTATGGATGGCAATGGTAGATGGGCAAAAAATCAAGGTAAATTTCGGGTTTTCGGTCATGAGAGTGGTGTGCTTTCTGTAAAAGATATTGTAGAAGGCTGTGTAGATATTGGGATAAAATACCTGACAGTTTATGCTTTTTCTACCGAAAATTGGAACAGACCTATCGAAGAAGTGAATGCTTTAATGGAATTGTTGATTTCGACCATTAACCAAGAAGCCGAAACACTTAATAAAAATAACGTAAGATTGAACGCCATTGGCGATTTAAAATCATTGCCACAGAAATGTATTGATGATTTGGCCAATGTGATGGAGATCACAAGTAAGAATACCAAATGTACCTTAACATTGGCCTTAAGTTATAGTGCCAAATGGGAAATATTGGAAGCCGCCAAAAGACTGGCCCAACAAGTACAAGAGCAGAAAATAACTTTAGAAGAGATCAATGAAGATATTTTTGCTTCCCAATTAACAACTGCTCAAATGCCAGATCCAGAGTTAATGATCCGCACAAGTGGCGAGCATAGAGTAAGCAACTTCCTGTTATGGCAAATTGCTTATACCGAATTGTATTTTACCGAAACCTTATGGCCAGACTTTAGAAGAGAAGATCTTTTTGAAGCCATTGTAGATTATCAAAAACGCGAACGTCGCTTTGGAAAAATTAGTGAACAACTGAACTAATTTTACTTTTAACACTTTTTAACAGGTGTTTAAATTAACTTAGCAACGTTTTTTAAATTGTAAATGAAAAGAATATACCAACTTATATTTCTGCTATTGATGGGTTTACCAGCAATAGCTCAGATTCGTCCACAGCCTGCTGCTGCAAGCTTAAAAGTAAATGGCTTAGACCTTGATTATTTTAGTCCAAAAGAATATGTAATTGGTGGAACAACATTAACAGGTACCAAATACCTTGATAAAGAAACGATCATCATCTTATCTAAACTGATCAAAGGTGAGCGCGTAACTTTGCCTGGAGAAGTAACTGCAAGTGCAATCAAAAATCTTTGGGCACAAGGCTTGTTTGATGACGTACGATTAAACGTAGATAGAATTGTAGGTGATAGCGTGTTTTTTGATATTGAGGTAGTAGAACGTCCGCGATTAACGGCTTTTGAAATCCTTGGCGTTGGTAAATCTCAAAAAACTGATATCAGCGAAAAGCTTGCTGATAAAGCAGGGAAGACAATTGTAAACGATAACCTTTACAATACCACTAGTGCGATCGTTAAAAAATACATGTTGGATAAAGGATATTTCTTTACCAAAATCGAGTATGTATCAAAACCAGATCCTAATGCAGAAAACAGTGTTATTTTACAAGTTAATGTCAACAAGGGCAAACGTGTAAAAGTACACGAAATCAATTTTGAAGGAAATAAGGACTTTAAATCAGCAAAACTGAGAAAATACCTTAAAAAGACCAAACAACAAGCATTTTATAAGGTTTTTGGTAGTGGTAAGTTTAGCAAGGAAAAGTACGAAGAAGATAAAGTAAAGCTGATCGCCAAAATGCAAGAGAAGGGCTATAGAGATGCAGCAATATTAAAAGATAGCATTTATCAATATAGCGACAAGGCCATTGGCATTAAAATAAATATACACGAAGGCCCTAAATATTACTTTGGTAACATCAGTTGGGTTGGAAATGCAAAATACGGCACACCAACCTTAGAAAAGATTTTTGGGATAGAAAAAGGCCAGATCTTTAGTGAAGAAAAATTAGAAGCCAAGCTACGTGGAAGTGCAGACGGTAGTGATGTATCAAGTCTATACTTGAACGATGGTTATTTAACATTCAATATTGATCCTGTGCAGACCAAGATCCATAACGATACAGTAGATATTGAGATGCGTATCTATGAAGGCCCACAATATACCAACAACAAAATCAGCATCATCGGTAACACAATTACCAATGATAGGGTTGTATTGCGTGAAATCCGTACTAAACCGGGAGAAAAATTCTCTAAAGCGGATCTAGTTAGAAGTGTACGTGAGATTGGCCAATTAGGAAATTTTGATGAATCGAAAACCAACCCTATCCCTAAGCCTAACGTAGCTGATGGTACTGTAGATATCGAATATCACGTAGAAGAAAAACCTTCAGATCAGATTGAATTGTCGGGTGGTTTTGGTGGTGGCCGTGTAATTGGTACATTGGGTCTAACCTTTAATAACTTCTCATTAAGAAATATATTTAATGGCAATGCCTATAAGCCACTTCCAAAAGGTGATGGACAGAAATTAAGTTTACGTGGACAGACGAATGGTAAATATTATCAATCTTATAGTTTCTCTTTCTCTGAACCATGGTTTGGAGGTAAAAAACCAGTAAGTTTTGGGGTAAGTGCATTTACTTCCTTGCAATCTAATGCGCTACCATCTGCAGATCCCAATGCTTATAAGATTCGTTTAAATGGTGTTTCATTTAGTTTAGGTAGAAAACTGAAATGGCCAGACAACTGGTTCTCTTTGGTACATACTATTAACTTGAACCAATACATCTTGAATAACTACAGAGGATATCTGTTCAGTACTGGTACATCGTACAACTTAAACTTGACCCAAGAAATTGCAAGGGATTCAAGAAACCATAACATTTTCCCAACTGGTGGTTCTTATATCAAGTTTACGATACAGGCTACACCTCCTTATTCGTTGTTGAATAATGTAAACTATGCAATAGCTTCAGATAAACAACGTTATAAGTTTACTGAGTACCATAAATGGAAATTTGAATCGCAATGGTTCCAAACCATAACAGGTAAATTGGTTTTAAAAGCGCAAGCGCAATTTGGTTTCTTAGGCTCGTATAACAGTGCCGTAGGCCAATCAGCCTTTGAGCGTTTTAAATTAGGGGGAGATGGTATGCAAGGATTTGATTTCTTACAAGGTTCAGAATTGATCGCCATGCGTGGTTATTCTAACAACTCGGTTGTTCCAGTAGGTGCCAACATTAACAATGCACAAACTTCTGGTAGTCCGATCTTTACCAAATATGTAATGGAGTTAAGATATCCGGTAATCAACTCACAACAAGCAACAGCCTTTGTAACTGCTTTTGCCGAGGGTGGTAATACTTGGAATAAGTTTAGCGATTACAATCCATTTAACGTAAGACGTTCATTAGGTATTGGAGCAAAGATATTTTTACCGATATTTGGATTGTTGGGAATTGATTATGGTTACGGATTTGATAAGATACCAGGTATTCCTGACGCCAACAAAGGTCAGTTCCACTTTAGTATTGCACAACAACTGGGTGGATTTAATTAATTTTGCTGTATTAAAAACAAGGTCAGGTCAATGAAAAAATACATATTAGCTAGCTTTTTGCTCTTAATCGGATTAGGTGCATCTGCACAGAAATTTGCTTATGTAGATACAGAATATATCTTAAAGCATTTGCCAGAATACAAATCATCATTAACACAGATTGATGGCATGTCTCAACAATATCAGAAACAAGTTGACGACAGTTTTATGGAAATAGATAAAATGTATAAAGCTTATCAGGCCGATCAGGTATTGTTAACGGATGATATGCGTAAGCGTAGAGAAAACGATATCATTGAAAAAGAGAAAAAAGCAAAAGAACTACAGCGTCTAAAATTTGGCCCTGAAGGAGAACTTTTCCAAATGCGTACCAAACTGTTAAAACCAATCCAAGAGAAAATAGCAACTACCATTGCAGAAACCGCAAAAGGTAAGTTTATTGATTTTGTATTCGATAAAAGTAGTGAATCGACGATGATGATCTATGCCAGTAGCAATTACGACATCAGTAATGATGTGATCATTAAATTGGGTTATAAACCTGGCACCCTTGTTAAATAAGATAAATAAAATATAAAACAATTATTAAGTAAATAGAAAAATGAGAAAGTTAATTAACGTATTTTTTGTTGCGGCTGGATTAATGCTAATGACAAATGTTGCCAGTGCTCAACAAAAATTCGGGCACCTAAATACCGATGAGATCTATGCTACAATGCCAGAAGCAAAAACAGCACAGACTGCTTTAGAAACCTTTGCAAAAAAATTGCAAGGCGACTTGGAGAAAATGAATCAAGAGTTGGCAACCAAATACAAAGCTGCACAAGAGAAACAAAAAACTTTGAGCGAAGCCAATAAAGAAGTAGTTGGTAAAGAATTGCAAGCTGCTGATATCGAATTGCAAGATCTTCAAAAAAGAATTCAAGATGCTACCACTAAAGGTAACGAAGCTGTAGAAGCTAAAAGAAACGAATTGTTTCCACCAGTTGGTCAAAAATTAAGCAACGCAGTTAATGCTGTAGCTAAAGAAAAAGGATTAGCTTACGTTTTTGATATTTCTCCGTCTCAAGGTTTCAACAACCTACTTTATTTTGATGGTGGAGAAGACATTACTGCTGCAGTAAAAACCAAATTAGGTATCTCTGCAACAACGCCAGCGCCTGCTGCTGCAAAACCAGGAGCTGCTAAGCCTAAACAATAATTAAGATAATAATTAATATCTTGCGGAATTAAGTATTCAACTTAATTCCGCTTTTTTTTGCAATGGATAATCAATTTTCAATAGGTGTTTTCGATTCTGGGTTTGGAGGATTAACGGTATTTAAGTCTATCACCGAAAAACTGCCACAATACGATTATATTTATTTAGGAGATAATGCACGTTCTCCTTATGGCGACCATTCTTTTGAAACGGTGTATAAGTATACATTGGAATGTGTAGAATGGCTGTTTGCTAAAGGTTGTCCATTGGTGATTTTAGCCTGCAATACAGCTTCAGCAAAGGCGTTGAGAAATATCCAGCAGTTAGACCTACCTAAAAAATATCCAACGAATCGGGTATTGGGTGTAATCAGGCCCACTGCCGAAATCATTGGCAATTATACCAAAACCCAACAAGTTGGTGTAATGGGCACAAGGGGGACAATAAATTCCAATTCCTATCCCATAGAGATCAACCACTTTTATCCAGAAATAGAGGTACATCAGCAAAGTTGTCCAATGTGGGTGCCATTGATCGAAAATGGAGAACATACACAGGCAGGAGCAGACTATTTTGTAGATCAATATATCCAACAGTTACTTCAACAATCAGATCAAATAGACTGTATTTTGCTGGCCTGTACGCATTACCCGTTGCTGATCCCAAAGATCGAGCAGTACCTGCCCAAAAATATCCAGTTGTTGGCACAGGGCGATATTGTTGCCAATAGCTTGGTAGATTATTTAAAAAGACATCCAGAAATGGAAAGCCAATTGGCAAAAAATTCAGAAAGAACTTTTTACACTTCTGGCGATGTTGCAACTTTTGATGCCCATGCTTCATTATTCCTTGGCCAAGCGCTAAGTTCCTTCAAAATGTAGTAATATTAAGGCTAGTGTCTCAACTGTTTTAATATTAGCTTGTTATCCTCGTTTAAATCACAATTCAACATGCATTTATCAGGTTATGGTAATTTGATGATAAAACTTGCATTTTCTGTTAGGTAGTAGTTAGATAAAACGGTAAATTTGCGGCTCAATCATAATCAATGAGTGATCAGATCAAACACGAATGCGGGATAGCCTTTATCCGATTGTTAAAACCTCTGTCATACTACCAAGAAAAATACGGTACTGCACTTTACGGCCTCAACAAATTGTATTTGTTGATGGAAAAACAGCACAACCGCGGACAGGACGGAGCAGGTATTGCAACCATTAAATTAGACATGAAACCAGGTAGCCGCTACATTAGCCGTTACCGTTCTATGGCGCAAAATGCAGTTGCAGATATTTTTGGATATGTACAAAACAAGTTTGTAGATATCCAAAATGAAACACCGGAGCTGATGAAAGATACCGAATACCTGAAACAAAACGTAAGCTTTATCGGCGAGGTTTTATTAGGGCATTTGCGTTATGGTACACATGGTAAAAACAGCATCGAAAATTGCCACCCTTTCTTGCGCCAGAACAACTGGATGACCAGAAACTTGGTAATCGCCGGTAACTTTAACATGACCAATGTGGACGAGCTGTTAGAGCAATTGTACGAGCTTGGACAACATCCAAAGGAAAAAGCAGATACCGTTACGGTATTGGAAAAAATCGGTCACTTTTTAGATGATGAGAACCAAGAATTATTTGATGCCTACAAAAAAGAAGGCTTAAATAATGTGGATATCACCCATAAGATTTCTGATAACCTAAACATTGCAAACATACTTCGTCGTTCGGCCAAAAACTGGGATGGCGGTTATACCATTTCTGGTATTGTGGGTAATGGAGATGCATTTGTACTACGCGATCCTTCGGGCATCCGTCCGGCATTTTATTATGCAGACGATGAGATTGTAGTGGCAGCATCAGAAAGACCAGCAATCCAAACGGCATTTAACGTACAGATCAAAGAAGTTAAGGAAATAGAACCTGGCCATGCCTTGATCGTTAAAAAAGATGGTACAGTAACCCAAGAAATGTACCGTGAACCTGCAGAGAAAAGAGCTTGTTCATTTGAGCGTATCTATTTTTCGAGAGGTAGCGACGCAGATATTTATAAAGAGCGTAAAAAATTAGGACATTTATTAATTCCTCAAGTTTTATCAGCTGTAAATAAAGACTTAAAAAACACGGTTTTCTCTTTCATCCCTAATACCGCCGAAGTTTCATTTTATGGCATGGTAGAGGGTTTACACGAGCATGTACGTGAAGTTCAAAAAGATGCTTTGCTTAACCGCAAAGAGCAATTGAACGATGAGGACCTGAATGAATTACTGTCCATGTCGCCAAGGGTAGAGAAGTTGGCCATCAAAGATGTGAAGCTCCGTACCTTTATTACCCAGGATGCAGACCGAGGCGAAATGGTTGCCCATGTTTACGATACCACCTATGGTGTGATCAAAAACCATACAGATACGCTGATTGCGGTTGACGATTCTATCGTACGTGGCACCACGTTGAAACAAAGTATCATCAAGATCATCGATAGGTTACACCCTAAAAAGATCATCATTGTTTCTTCGGCACCACAAATCCGTTATCCAGATTGTTACGGTATCGATATGTCTAAAATGGGACAATTTGTAGCTTTTGATGCAGCTGTTCAGTTGTTAAAAGAAAGAGGTTTGGAGCACATTATAGAAGAGGTTTACCAAAAATGTAAAGCTTCCCTTTTGTTGCCAAAAGAAGAGATCATCAATCATGTGAAAGAGATCTACAAACCTTTTAAACAACAAGAAATTTCAGATCAGATTGCAAAGATCATTACGCCAGCTGGCACAGTAGCAGAGGTGGAAGTGATTTATCAGACTTTAGAAAACCTGCATTTGGCATGTCCAGATCATACAGGAGATTGGTATTTCTCTGGAAACTATCCTACACCTGGAGGAAATAAAGTAGTGAACAAGGCTTTTGTAAACTGGAGAGAAGGAAATAATCAAAGAGCTTATTAAAAAAGACTTTGCTGGTCCATCCAGAAATTTATAGGATACATTGAAAGGGCGAAAAATTAGTTTTTCGCCCTTTTATTTTTTTATAGAAAACTTAGTAGAACTGATGATAGGTCTTGTACATTAGCCATATGGCAAAGGCAATGATGATAATGCCCGCAATCTTATTCAACTTCTTCAAGGCATCTTCTTTAATGCGATAACGCAGTTTGCTGGAGTAATAGCTTTTTAAGCCATCTATGGTCAATTGTGTGGCCATGGCAATAAAAAAGCAGAAAAGTTTCTCATCCAAAGAATTGAGTTTGGCCGAGATGATTCCGCTTACAATGATCCAGAACATGAGGGTAGAAGGGGTTAGAATGCACATCAAGAACCCTTTGAGCAAGTAGCCCCGTTTACTCACTTTGATGATGGCATTCTCTTCGTATTTGATGGAAACTTTAGAATAGAGGTAATAGACTCCAACAGCGAATAAGAACAAGCCGCCAATAATGCCTACATACTTATCAAAACTTTCTTGATAAACTAAGAATTGGCTTCCATAAAGTACCAGTCCGATCAAAATAACATCGCTGATTATTACGCCAACTGCTAATGAAAAACCGGCTTTAAATCCTTTTTCAATACTGGTCTTTATCATTGCGAAAAAAACAGGACCAGTTAAGAATGAGGAAATTAGCCCAGCTCCCATACCCAATAAAATCGCTTCAAACATTAGCCTATCATATATTTTATGCTAATATGCGATTTTTAAAGCTAAAATCTGAGCTTTTTCGTTCCGAATTTTGATTGTAAACCATTATGGAGTTAATTATAATATGATGTTAACATCTCCAAAACAATTCTTTTCTTTTGTGTATAAATTACACTTTAGTAAGCAATAAATTTTATTTATGTTTAACAAACTAAATATTAAATAGCCTAAACCTTAAACTCTAAATCCAAAAATGGAACAACAAACACAAACGAAATGGGGACAGTTTATTCCCTTGGTTACGGTCTTCTTCTTTTGGGGCTTCGTAGCTGCAAGTAACGACATCCTTATTCCGGTATTTAAAGAAGCATTTCACTTAACGCAAAGTGAAAGTCAATTGGTATCTATAGCCTTTTATGTAGCCTATACTGTAGGGTCTTTGATCTATATGGGTATCTCTTTATTGATGGGGAAAGATTTGATCAATAGGATTGGTTATAAAAACGGATTGGCACTAGGTCTTGTAATTTCAGCAATTGGAACTTTGTTGTTTTATCCAGCAGCAAATACAGGTTCATTTACATTGATGTTGTCTGGTTTGTTTATTGTTGCATTAGGGTTTTCGTTACAGCAAACCGTAGCAAACCCATTGGCCATTGCATTGGGACCGATCAGTACGGGTTCACAACGTTTAACATTGGCAGGAGGAATTAACAACTTCGGAACCACCATTGGTCCATTGATTGTTAGTTTTGCTATTTTTGGAGCAAGTACCAGCAGTACAGGTAGCATCAGTATAGAAAGTGTTAAGATCCCCTATCTGATTTTAGGAGCTGCTTTCTTAGCAGTAGCTATATTCTTAAAATTATCTCCTTTGCCTGATAGACCGGCATTGGTTGAAGCCTCTGCTGAAGATGATAGATCGATCAAAGGTTCAGCACTGAAATACCCACAGTTGGTATTGGGTATGGTGGCTATTTTTGTTTATGTAGGTGTAGAGGTTTCTACGGCCAGTAACTTACCTGCTTATATGGAGAAGGACTTAGGTTTCGCAATTAAAGATGTTGCACCTTATATTTCATTGTATTGGGCAAGTATGATGATTGGTAGATGGACAGGTGCTGTTGAAGCATTTACCGATAAAATCAACCTGCAAAAAATATTGAGATGGGTAGCTCCATATCTAGCTTTTGCCATCTTCTTAGGTGTAAATGCCATTGCTAAACATGATTTGGCACCATTTTATATCTATGCATTGATCATTTTGGTATTGATCATTGCCGATGTAATGAGTAAAGGTAATCCTGCTAGAATGTTGTTGATCTTCTCTGGTATCGGGATTTTGGCTTTATTGATCGGTATGTTAACTACTGGAATGGTAAGTGTATATGCATTTACGAGTGTAGGTTTGTTCTGTAGTACTTTATGGCCATGTATCTTTACCTTAGCGGTAAGTGGTTTAGGTAAAAATACCAGTCAAGGTAGTAGCTTCTTGATCATGATGATCATGGGTGGTGGTATCATCAGCTGGATCCAAGGTTATGTTTCTGAATTTACAGGTATCCAATATAGTTATGTAGTAGGTATATTGTGTTTTGCCTATTTAGCTTATTACGCTTGGAAAGTGAGCGGAATACTTAAAAAACAAGGAATTAATTTTGACACCAAAGTTTCTGGTGGGCATTAATTGAAATCATATTTTGAAAAGCCTTCCTCTAAAAGGGAAGGCTTTTTTATGTGCGTACATTTTTTATTAGTACTTGAAACAATTTTTATTTTGCATATTTAGCAACTGAAAAACAAAACTAAACACAATGACCACATCAACACCTACCCCAAAAAGCAGTTTTTTTCGCCAGATGGCGATCATCAGTATGCTTTTTTTTGTATTCGGATTTGTGACCTGGCTTAATGGTACACTGATCCCATTTCTTCAAATTGCCTGCGACCTTAAAGAAACCCAAGCATTATTGGTGACATTTGCCTTTTACATGGCCTACTTCTTTTTGGCAATTCCATCATCTGCTATCCTTAAAAAAACAGGATTTAAAAATGGAATGGCGCTAGGATTGTTTGTAATGGCGATTGGTTCTTTGATCTTTATTCCAGCCGCACAACAACGTGCATTCGGATTGTTTTTAACTGGTTTATTTGTGCAGGGTGCAGGATTGGCACTTTTACAAACCGCCTCAAACCCTTATGCGGCAATTATTGGCCCAATAGAAAGTGCAGCTCAACGTATCAGTATCTTGGGAATCTGTAATAAGATCGCTGGCGCCATCAGTCCCTTGATCTTAAGTGCCATTGTACTTAAAAATGCCACCGCTATTGAAGAAAAGATCAAAGTTGCCGTTTCTGCAACAGATAAGGCACAATTGTTAGACGAGTTGGCAAGCAAGGTAATTACACCTTATGTAATTATGGCTGTTGTACTGATGGTTTTGGCTTTTTTGATTAAAAAATCATCACTTCCAGAAATAGATACCGATAAAGAAGATTCGGTAGATGGTGTTGAAACTGCACATAAATCTTCAGTATTAAGCCACCCGCATTTGGTGCTAGGGGTGATCTGCTTATTCCTATATGTTGGCGTAGAAGTAATGGCTGGCGATGTAATTGGTAATTATGGTAGGGCAATGGGCATGAGTTTAGATACGACTAAATACTTTACCACATTTACCTTGATATCGATGTTGTTGGGTTACGTAATCGGCATTTTTACCATTCCAAAATACATCAGTCAACAAACGAGTTTAAAATTGGCTGCTATATTGGGTCTGGTATTTACTTTGGGCGCCTATTTTACAGAAGGTTATACTTCGGTAACTTTCATCGCCTTATTAGGATTGGCCAATGCGCCGATGTGGCCGGCCATATTTCCGCTAGCGATCAATAAGTTGGGTAGGTTTACCAAAATTGGATCGGCCTTATTGGTAATGGGCATTGCAGGTGGCGCCATTTTACCACAGATCTATGCCCAATTGAAATCACAATTACACTTGGCCAATAACCTTGCGTTTTTAATATGTATGTTGCCATGTTATGCCTATATTTTATATTATGCAATGGCAGGTTATAAAGCTGGACTAAAAAAATAATGAAACCTTCTTTCCATAAAATTTTCATGAATCTGGCATCAGATTTAGCTGGGCGTTCGCATTGTGTACGTGCGCATGTGGGTGCTGTATTGACAAAAGATACCCGTATCATCTCTATCGGTTACAATGGCCCGCCTGCAGGCACACATAATTGCGATGAGGAATGGCCAGAAGTAGGTTGTGCCAGAGATAGCAAGGGCAGCTGTTCATTAGCCTTACATGCAGAAGAGAATGCCATTTTATATGCCATCAAAAATGGGTCTAAAATTGAAGGTTCAACCCTGTACACTACACTGTCGCCTTGTATTGCTTGTGCCCGATTGATCCTGTCGTCAGGTATCAAGAAAGTGTATTTCAAAGATTCTTATGCCGCCTATAAAGGTTTGGCGAGTGATGAAGGCGTAGATTTCCTGGTCCGCTTTGGCGTAAAGGTACTGCAGCATAGTTTAGATGACTAGTTTATTGGTTCATTGGGTCAATGGTTCATTTGGTGAATGGGAAATAGTAAATAGGCATTGAAACCGATAACCTAATACAGAGGTTAAATTTTCTGTCTCTAACTTCACACTCCTGACTTAGGGCTCCAATCTCTAGACTTCCGACTTTCAATTTTTTACTTTAGTCTTTCAGCTTTAATCGCTATCTTTGCCCATGCTAGAAAAAATCATCATTCTCGATTTTGGTTCGCAGTTTACTCAGCTTATTGCCCGTCGCGTTCGCGAACTTAATGTTTACTGCGAAATCCATCCATTTAATCACATTCCTGAATTAGATTCAACCGTAAAAGGAGTTATTTTATCAGGTAGTCCTTATTCTGTTCGTCAAGAAGACGCACCTTATGTAGACCTGAGCTTGTTTAAAGCTTATCCACTATTGGCTGTTTGTTATGGCGCACAATTTATTGCACAACAAAGTGGGGGAGATGTGCAGGCATCATCAACAAGAGAGTATGGTAGAGCAAATCTAAACTTCGTCAACAACGGAAATAAATTATTTAAAGGTATCAATATCGATTCGCAAGTGTGGATGAGCCATGGAGATACCATTACCAAAGTGCCTGATAATTTTGAGATCATTGCCAGTACTGCAGAAGTAAAGGTGGCAGGATATCAAGTTAAGGACACCAATACCTATGCAATCCAATTCCACCCAGAAGTAACCCACAGTACTGACGGTAAACAGTTATTGGAAAACTTTTTGGTAGACATCTGTAACTGCAGCCAAGACTGGACAGCTGATGCATTTGTAGAAACCACCATTGCGGCCTTAAAAGAAAAATTAGGGAACGATAAGGTAGTTTTAGGCTTATCAGGAGGGGTAGATTCGAGTGTTGCGGCTATCTTATTGCACAAAGCCATTGGCACAAACCTACATTGCATCTTTGTAGACAATGGTCTGCTTAGAAAAGATGAGTTCGAAAGCGTATTGGAACAATACAAACACATGGGCCTAAACATTAGAGGTGTTGATGCCAAAGAACGTTTCTTAAGCCAACTGGCAGGCGTTAAAGACCCAGAGTTGAAACGTAAGGCTATCGGTAGGGTTTTTATCGAAGTTTTTGATGATGCCGCCCATGATGTTAAAGATGTAGTTTGGTTAGCTCAGGGTACCATCTATCCTGATATCATCGAATCAGTGTCTGTTAAAGGACCTTCGGCAACCATCAAATCACATCACAATGTAGGTGGTCTGCCAGATTTTATGAAACTAAAGATTGTTGAACCATTAAATACTTTGTTTAAAGATGAAGTAAGAAGAGTGGGTAAAACTTTAGGCATAGAAAGCTTTATTTTAGGTCGTCACCCTTTCCCTGGTCCAGGTTTGGCCATTAGGATCTTGGGCGATGTAACGCCTGAAAAAGTAGCCATCTTACAAGAAGCAGACGTAATCTATATCAATAACTTAAAAGAAGCAGGCTTATATGATAAAGTGTGGCAGGCAGGCGCTATTTTCCTTCCAGTTCAATCTGTTGGGGTAATGGGCGATGAGCGTACCTACGAAAATGTAATCTGCTTACGTGCGGTAGAATCTGTAGATGGAATGACTGCAGATTGGTGCCATTTGCCTTATAACGTGCTCGCAAAAATTTCTAATGAAATTATCAATAAAGTAAAAGGAATTAACCGAGTTGTGTATGATATCAGTTCAAAACCACCAGCAACTATTGAGTGGGAATAAATATTGGATAATTATTTGCCTGATAGGTTTATTTGCTAGCTGTAGCCCTAAAGTGGTTCCGACAGTAAGTAAACCTGTTAAGGAGGTAAAAAAAGAAGCCAAAGAAGAAAAAGTAGTCAAGAAATTTACCGAAGCAGGCATTTCCTTATTGGTTCCTTTTAAATTGAACCAACTTGACCTGAATACGGCCAATAAAGCACAATTAGAACGTGCAGATATGGCCATAGATTTTTATCAAGGGGTAAAACTAGGGATAGATTCTGCAGCAACTTTTGGACTGAATTTTAAGCTTAATGTATTTGATACCAAAGATGAGAATAGCCAATTGTCTACGCTATTTAAAAAAGACGGTTTAAAGAACAGTAACTTGATCATTGGCCCTGTTTTTCCAGATGGCGTTAAATACATGACCAATTATGCCATAGAAAATGATGTGGCAGTGGTGTCGCCTTTGGCTGCCTCAAAACCTAGCGATTTTAATAATCCTAAGCTGATCTCTATTGTCAATAACATTGATCAACATGCCATAAAGATTGCCGATTATATTGCCCGCCATTACCAAAGTAACACGGCCATTGTAGTATTGATCAATCCTAAGAAATCGGCCGACGAACAATTTGCAGCACCTTTAAGAGATCGTTTCAAACAAAACCATCCTTCGTTCGTTGTGCAGGAGTTTACCTCTGCCTATGCCTTTGAAACGAGGATGATTAAAGGGAAAAAATATGCTTTGGTGATCTGTTCGTCTGAAACAGGTTTTGTAACTCCTAGTATTGATAAAATATTTAAACTGAAAAACCTGAAGACTGGAGGATATGACATCAGCCTTTTTGGCCATCCGAATTGGTTGAAACAGAACTATAATGTAGATCAGTTACAAGACCTGAATACCATTGTAAGTACATCGTATAGGGTAGATTATAAAAGTACTGCCGTTGTCAATTTTATTAAGCAGTACCGTTCTGAATTTAATTTCGAACCTAGTGAGTATTCATTTAAAGGATTTGACATCGGTTTTTATTTTGGAAGATTATTGGCCAAACATGGCGAGAAATATCTTGATTACCTAACCAAAGAAAAATACAAAGGTCTACACAATTCTTTTGATTTTGGCTTTGATTCTCGATATGGTTATTTTAATAAAGACTTGATGTTGTTACAGTATAAAAACCTTACCTTAAATCTAGTCGATTAACCTTCCAAAAAATACCAAGTATGAGAGTAGAACACCAGATCCGTGCATTTGAACAGTTATTTGCGAGTTACAATGGGGTGTTGCCCTTACACAGGCATTTGGTAGGTTATTTTAAGCAACACAAACAAATGGGCTCATCTGACCGTAGATGGGCTACAAGATATATCTATAGTTTTTTTAGGTTAGGTAAGGCGCTAAGCAAACTGGATAATTTAAAAAGATTGGCCATTGCCGATTTTTTATGTAATGAAACCCCCAGTTTGGTGGTAGCAGAGTATCTGCCAGCATTGGCCGAAAAAATCAACCTTCCTGTTCAAGAAAAAATAGAACTGATCAAAAGTGCATATCCGGCCTTTAAACTGGAGGATGTTTTTGCTTTCAATGTTCCACTTTCTGAAAGTATCAATGCCGAAGATTTTTATCGCTCTTCTTTTATACAGCCTGATCTGTTTATACGGGTAAAAGAAACCCATATCCAAGCGGTCATCAATCAGCTACAGGCCAATCATGTAATGGTTAAAGAAGTTTCGGACACTACGCTTGCCTTGCCAAATGGTACAAAGTTAGAACAAGTGATCAACGATCCCAGGCTCTATCAAATACAGGACTTCTCTTCGCAAAAAACAGGCAACTATTTTGAACCAAACAAATACGATTATTGGTGGGATTGTTGTGCGGCTTCTGGTGGAAAATCGCTTTTGCTACATGATTTGGAACCAAAGATTGAACTGTTGGTGAGTGATGTGAGGGAAAATAGCCTATTGAACCTACAGGAGCGTTTCCAGTTGGCTGGGATTAAAAAATACCATCAGAAGGTAATGGACCTTTTGCAGAACAATGATCAGATCCTTCACCATTATGAATTTGATGGGATTTTATTGGATGCACCCTGCTCTGGGTCTGGTACATGGGGGCGTACACCAGAAATGCTCTATTATTTCGAGAAATACAAAATCGAGAATTACGTCAAACTACAAAAGGCAATCGCCGAAAACGTAATCAAATACCTTAAAAAAGATAAACCGTTGATCTACATGACCTGTTCTGTATTTAAAGCAGAAAATGAGGATGTAGTGAATTATCTCACATCAAATTTTGACCTGAAATTAGAGAAAATGGAATTGATCAAAGGTTATCAAGATAAAGCAGACAGTATGTTTGTGGCCCGCTTGATTAAGCAAAGTGGGGCTAATGATGGAGCCAATGCCTGATCTTCTCTTTCAGATGCCTAATGGCTTCGAAGAAAATGGCAAGTACGCCAATAATTAAAGTAAATTGCTCAAAGTTGTTCATAACAAAGATTTACTAACTATAAGACCAATTTAAACAATAAATGTTACAAACCTGTATTTGTACGGAAAAGTTTAATGGCAATGGCTAAAAGGATGATCCCAAAGGCCTTTCTTAAAATATTCAACCCTGTTTTTCCAAAAAGTTTTTCTAAACGGTTGGTATTTTTCAATACAAAATAGACAAACAGCATATTTAAGATAATACCCACAATAATGTTCTGGGTGGCATACTCCGTTTTTAACGAAAGCAGAGTGGTCATGGTTCCTGCTCCTGCAATTAATGGAAATGCCAGTGGAACAATAGAAACCGTTTCCGGAGCCTCGTCTTTGAATAAGGTCAACCCCAATACCATCTCCATTGCAATGGCAAAGATCACAAATGAACCTGCAATAGCAAATGAGGCTACATCAACACCAATTACACCTAATAATGTTTTTCCTGCAAACAAAAATATGATCATGAGTGCGGTGGCTACAATGGCCGCCTTTTCTGATTGGATGTGCCCTGCTTTTTTACGCAATTCGATTACAATAGGAATCGAACCTAAAATATCGATAATGGCAAATAAAACCATTGTGGTAGAGAGGATTTGGCTAAAGTTGAACTCCATGGCGTAAATTTGAGATGATCAATGACAAAGGTAAGGGTTTAACCAATATAAAGGATAAATTGTATGTAAACAAAAAAGCCGCCAGTTGTTAAACTGACGGCTTCTATAAAAAGTTATGGGTTATTTTGGCTCGACGTTATTAGCCGTTGCAATTTTATAACCATAAATAATCAAATGGAGCACAGCAAAGCCTAATGAGAAATAATATAGGCCAAAATCAGCTTGTACGGTTGCATCAAGTGCAGTTGCTTCTAAAGATAAATGGTGGTGTAAAATGGCCACTACAATCAATAAGGCAGCTAATGCCAAACCGATATAAGAAACGGTTTTGGTACTTTTTACCATAGTCGCTTTGATGTTGTCAGAAAGTAAACTGTTTCTAATTCCGTAGAATAAGTAAACGTTGATACCAATGATCATCCATACCAATAAACGAACCCAAGTATCAAGAGGTAAGAATACCATCATACCTAAACAAACCAATACACCTAAGATCGGAATCAAAGGAACCAAAGGTACTTTGAATGCTCTAGGTAGGTCTGGCATACGTTTTCTCAAGATCATGATACCGATACATACCAAAATAAAGGCAAACAATGTTCCGATACTTGTCATCTCACCCACCACACGTGCAGGTACAAATGCAGCAAATAAACTTACGAACACCATAAACAATAGATTGCTTTTTGCTGGTGTGCTGTATTTTGGATGTACGTTTGAGAATACTTTTGGCAATAGACCATCTTTACTCATAGAGAAGAATACCCTTGATTGGCCCATTAACATTACCAAGATCACAGAAGCATAACCACCTAAGATTGCTAGGATGATCGCTTTGTTTAACCATGGATAAGCAGGGGCAACAATACCAGTAGCCGCATCTTTAACGCCCATATTGTCGATAGCTACAGCAACTGGAGCAATACCATCTTGACCTTTAAACATCTCATAATTTGCAACACCTGTCATTACGTGGGCAAATAAGATATATAGAATGGTACAGATAAATAAAGAAACCAAGATACCGATAGGCATATCTTTCTTAGGGTTTTTAGCTTCCTGAGCAGCAGTAGATACTGCATCAAAACCAATGTAGGCAAAGAAAACAATACCAGCAGCCCTGATGATACCAGAAATACCGTATTCTCCAAATTTACCAGTGTTGTTAGGGATATAAGGTGTATAGTTTTCTGAATTGATATATTTCCATCCCAAGAAGATGAAGATCATTACAATTACCACTTTAACAGCTACAATGATACCATTGATTACTGCAGATTCTTTTGTGCCTTTGATCAAGATCAACGACATCAATACCACAATAAATACAGCAGGTAAGTTGAACATACCTGATACGATTGTTCCGTCGGCCAAGGTTGCAGTGTCAAATGGCGACATTACGACTTGGGCAGGGAGGTGTATGTCAAAGTATTGGAGGAACTTGACCAGATATCGGCTCCAGCTAATGGAAACCGTTGCAGCACCTACTGCGTACTCTAATACCAAATCCCAGCCAATGATCCATGCCACAAACTCGCCCATGGTGGCATAAGAATAGGTATACGCACTACCAGCAACAGGAATCATGGAAGCGAACTCTGCATAGCATAAGCCAGCAAAAGCACAACCAACAGCTGCGATAATGAATGAAATTGTAATCGCAGGTCCGGCATTGTTTGCTGCCGCAGAGCCTGTGATAGAGAATAACCCAGCACCAATAATGGCACCAATACCCAAAGCTACCAGATTTACTGGGCCAAGGGTTCTCTTGAGTGTACCTTCTCCGCTCTCTTCTGCTTCTTTTGTAAGTAAGTCAATCGACTTTCTAAAATTCATAGTTTAAGGTTTAGTTTAAGTGTTTCGATAAGTTTTCAGATTTATTAAAATATACAGGTTCAAACCTAAATAAAAATAATGTAAAAATAAAGGGGATTTTTGCTCAAAACCCCCTTTATTTAGTAACATTTATGATTTAACTAACGTTTGATCAACGTGTCGATTTCATTTTTAATGGTATCTGTCTTTTCGTTACCCAAAGAATCAACTGTTTTTTGGATGCGTACCTCTTTGATTACCTCTGTAGTAGGTTTGATGTCGGTTGCACTAATGGCAATGTATGGCGCAATTACCAATGAAACGATAGACATCAACTTGATCAGAATGTTCATCGAAGGACCAGAAGTATCTTTGAATGGATCACCCACCGTATCTCCAGTTACAGAAGCTTTATGTGGTTCTGATTTTTTGTAGAACATCTCTCCATTGATTTTCACTCCTTTTTCGAATGACTTTTTAGCATTGTCCCACGCACCACCGGCGTTAGATTGGAAAATGCCCATCAATACGCCAGACACGGTAACACCTGCCAATAGACCGCCTAATATTTCGGCAGAACTCACAGCCGGGAAAACACCTTTAAAACCGAAACCAACAATGATTGGAACCAATAAAGCAATTGCACCTGGCAACATCATTTCGCGAATAGATGCTTTGGTAGATATCGCCACACATTTTTCGTATTCTGGTTTGGCTTTGTATTCCATAATTCCAGGGATTTCGCGGAATTGGCGACGAACTTCTTGCACCATATCCATGGCCGCTTTACCAACAGCTGCAATACAAAGTGCAGAGAAGATGAAAGGAATCATCGCACCAACAAATAGACCTGCCAATACAGGTGCTTTATAAATGTCAATTGCACTAATGCCTGCAACACCTACAAAGGCAGCAAATAATGCTAATGAAGTTAAGGCAGCTGAGGCAATGGCAAATCCTTTACCTGTGGCAGCCGTAGTGTTACCCACAGCATCTAAATTATCTGTACGTTCACGAACTTCTGGAGGTAATTGGCTCATTTCTGCAATACCACCAGCATTATCAGCAATAGGACCGAAAGCGTCAATAGCCAACTGCATTGCTGTTGTTGCCATCATTCCGGCAGCTGCAATTGCAACTCCATAAAGACCAGCAAATGAATAGGAACAGATAATACCACCAGCTAAAACCAAGATAGGAGCAACGGTAGATTTCATACCTACAGAAAGACCACCAATGATATTAGTTGCGTGACCAGTACCAGACTGTTGAATGATCGAATTAACAGGACCTTTGCCCATTGCGGTATAATACTCGGTAATGATACTCATCAACGTACCTACCACTAGGCCAACAATGATCGCAAAAAAGACATCCATGCTTGTAAAATCAACACCTCTTAAATGTAGTGTAGCTGGTAATACCGCTTTTACAATAAAGAAAGAAGCAACACCTGTCAATACAATAGAGCTCCAGTTTCCAAGATTTAAAGCAGTTTGTACATTTGAATCTTCGCCTTTGATACGAACGAACCAAGTTCCAACAATAGAAAATATAATTCCTAAACCACAGATCACCATTGGCAATAGCACAGGTGAAAAACCACCTAATCCATCAGCATATACGCCATTTATTTTTTCAACGATAATTTCTTGTCCCAAAACCATGGTAGCTAGGATGGTTGCTACGTACGAACCGAATAGATCGGCGCCCATACCGGCAACATCACCTACGTTATCGCCTACGTTATCTGCAATGGTTGCAGGATTACGCACATCATCTTCTGGAATACCAGCTTCAACCTTACCTACAAGATCGGCACCAACATCGGCTGCTTTGGTATAGATACCTCCACCAACACGGGCAAATAAGGCAATAGATTCAGCTCCTAAAGAGAATCCAGTTAGTACTTCAATGGCGGTTCTCATTTCAGCACTGTTTGGCGCAATTACATGGAATATTTGTAAGAAAACGATGAAAAGTCCACCTAAACCAAGTACTGCTAAGCCAGCAACACCTAATCCCATTACAGTTCCACCAGTAAAACTTACTTTTAATGCTTGTTTTAAACTGGTTCTTGCGGCTTGGGTAGTACGCACATTCGCTTTGGTAGCTGCTTTCATGCCAATGTAGCCTGCAAAAGCAGAAAAAACTGCTCCAATAACAAATGCAACAGCAATGATCCAGCTCGAATGCATTGGAACGCCATTGATTTCGTGAATTGAACCAGAATACGCTAAGAGCGCTGCTGTAAATACAACGAAAATACTGAGTACTTTCCATTCTGCTTTTAAAAAGGCCATTGCACCATCGGCAATGTAACCTGCAAGCTCTTGCATATTCGCATCACCTGCATCTTGTCTGTTTACCCACGCACTTTTCACGGCCATGACCAGGATACCGATCAGACCCAATAGAGGGATGGAATAGATTAAATTGTCTCGTAGAAAATCCATAGTTTAATTTTATGTTTTTGGTTGTTTAGTTGTGAAATAAAAATAATACAAGGGTTGCAAAAATAAGCGTGTTTAGCTAATAACCAAATTTTTATGAAAATGATTGTTAACATTTTTTCTTTTTGAGTAATAATCTGGTTGTGTTAACGTTTGCCACTATTTTTTTTACAGTTTTTTCATATATATTAGCCTAATATAAAACTAAAAAAACCAAACAACACAAACTAAAAATGGAAAACCAAAAAGAAGAAGGTTCTTTTAAAAGAGAACTCGGCCTGTTTGATGGCACAATGCTGGTCGTAGGCTCAATGATCGGGTCGGGTATATTTATTGTAAGTGCAGATATTACCCGTCAGGTGGGTTCTGCTGGTTGGTTGATCTTGATCTGGGTATTAACCGCTGTGATCACCATGGTGGCTGCAGTAAGTTATGGCGAATTAAGTGCCATGTTTCCAAAAGCAGGTGGTCAATATGTTTACCTTAAAGAAGCCTATAATAAACTAATTGCATTTTTATACGGTTGGAGTTTCTTTGCGGTGATCCAAACCGGTACGATTGCGGCCGTTGGTGTGGCCTTTTCTAAATTTGCCGCCTATTTGTACGAACCTGTTAGTGATAAGAATATCCTGTACGAAGTGGGTTCATTTCAATTGAATGCGGCACAGCTTGTTTCTATTGTTACCATTATCTTATTAACATATATCAATAGTAGAGGTGTTAAAAATGGGAAGATGTTGCAAACGTTTTTGACCATCATTAAAATATTGTCTCTTTTTGGCTTAATTATCTTTGGATTAACCTTGGCAGCAAAAGCTGAAGTTTGGAATGCCAACTGGACCAATGCATGGGATTCAAAAATGTTTGATACAGGCTCATCTTCATGGGTAAGTATCAGTGGTACGGCCTTATTGTCTGGTATCGCAGCTGCCATGGTTGGTTCTTTGTTTAGTAGCGATGCCTGGAATGGAGTAACTTTTATTGCAGGAGAAATTAAAAATCCACAACGTAATGTAGGTTTAAGTTTATTCTTGGGTACACTGATTGTAAGTGTAATCTATATATTGGCCAACGTAATGTATGTGGCTGTGCTTCCCTTGAATGAAATTGCCAGTGCGCCATCCGATCGTGTTGCAGTTGCGGCAGCCCAATATATCTTTGGCAATACAGGGACGATTATTATTGCGGTAATGATCATGATCTCTACTTTTGCCTGTAACAATGGATTGATCATGGCGGGTGCCAGGGTTTATTATACCATGGCAAAAGATGGTCTGTTCTTTAAAAAGGCAAGTCATCTTAATAGGTTCGATGTGCCGGCTTGGGCTTTATGGGCACAAGGGGTCTGGGCTTCTTTGTTATGTTTAACTGGAAGATACAATGACCTACTTGATTTTGTGATCATCATTGTATTGATATTCTACATCCTGACGATCTACGGTATTTTTATTTTAAGAAGAAAGATGCCAAATGCAGAACGTCCTTATAAAGCATTTGGTTATCCAGTACTGCCTTTCTTGTACATCATTGTGGCTTCTGCCATTTCTGTTGGACTTTTGATCACAAAAACAGCTACTTGTGGTTGGGGCGTATTGATCATGCTGATCGGTATCCCTGTTTATTACATGACCAAACCAACAAAAGACTAGGTTTAATCCTTAATAACTAATAGACAAAGGGCCGGCTTTCATTTGAGAACCGGCCTTTTTTGATTAAGATAGCAATGTAATTGAAGGCTGATGTATTCTGATTTATTAAGGAATTACAACTTGAACCAAAGTGTTTTTATGGGTGCCTACTGTACCATTGCCGACCTGTCCAATATCATCTGCACCAGATCCCCAAATGGTCTTGTCGGTTTTCATGAATAAAACATGGGCAAAACCAGCACTAAAATCAATCACATTGTCTGTAATTTTGATTAAACTAGATTGGTCTGTGTTGTTTCCGGTGGCTAATTGACCATAATTATTCCATCCGCAGGCCCAAAAACTGTTGTCGTTTTTCAGCAGAAAGATGTTATATCCTCTGATCCCTACATCAACGGCTTTTACATTAGTTGTAATTTGAGTTAAAGTTCCACTGGTTGTTTTTGTGCCATTGCCCAACTGACCGCTGTCATTCAGTCCACAACTCCAAAGACTGTTGTCGTTTTTTAGGATCACGCTATGGAGAATTCCTGCCGCAATAGCTTTGGCATTGTCTGTAATTTTAACCAGTTTATTGTCACTGCTGCCACCAATACTACCAATTCCCAATTGCCCGGCGTTATTAGCCCCTGCCGCCCAAACTGTATTGTCTGTTTTCAGAAAAAGGGTATGGTTACCACCTATCGCTACACTTTTGATGTCTGTAGCTACTTGGATAAAGGTGGTTCTTGAATTGCCGGTAGGAGTTTCTCCCAACTCTCCGAAGGCATTGTCGCCAGTTGCCCAAAGTGTATTGTCAGTTTTAAGGATGAATGAGTAATAATAGCCTGCGTAAATTTCTTTTGTACCGGTAGCTACTTGTGTGTAAATGCTTTTATTGGTTTTAGTGCCATCGCCCAACTGTCCCGAAGTATTCAGTCCTGCTGCCCAAACTGTATTGTCGTTTTTCAGGATTAGGCTATGCTGGTAACCAGCCGAAACGGCTTTGACATTGTCTGCAACTTTGATCCAGCTATTAGAATTGGCGGTATTGCCACTGCCCAATTGGCCGAAATCATTATAGCCTACAGCCCATAACACACCATCTGGTTTCAATAGAAAACTATGTCCGCCACCAGCTTCAATTTTAATGTCGGCAGTTACCGGAGGTGGGGTTGGTATTTCTGGGTCGGTTTTTTCTTTTTTACAACTTGTAAAAATTATTCCTGCGCCTATCATTAAGATAAGGACAGTTTTAAAAAGATAATGTTTTTTCATGTCAATGAGGTTTATGTAGTTCTTAATTTGTAAAATGAAGGTAGGCTGCATCGGTATGTTGATCAGCATCTTATCGATGGATGTGTCTTTAAGATCGATGAACAGCTATCCTAATGCAGAATGGAGTGTTTGGTTTAGGCTGTATTGGTCAAAGATGCTATTCCAAACTAATTTCGTATTTTTGCAGCCAATGGGAACAGCATTAGATTCGGGAGTAAAAGGTTATAAGAACTACGGAATACATTTACGCGAAAAGTACAATGGACAGCGTGTGTTTAAGGTTATTGTGGATGGTGGATTTACCTGTCCCAATCGCGATGGAAGTAAAGGTTATGGAGGTTGTACCTATTGTAATGTAGATTCTTTTACACCAGAACCTTCCAGAAAACTGCCTACCATTAAAGAGCAGTTGGAAGAAGGAATGCGGAGAGCAAAAACTTCTTATAAGGCAGACAAATTTATTGTTTATTTCCAGCCTAATACCAATACCTATGCGCCAGTGCATTATTTAAAGATGATGTACGATGAAGCTTTATCTATCAATACCGAAGATGTGGTTGGTTTTGCAGTAGGTACAAGACCAGATTGTATCGATGCTGAAAAGGTAGCTTTGTTAGAAAGTTATACTGATCGTTTTGATGTGGATTTAGAAATGGGGATGGAATCGATCTATGATGAAACCCTTGACCAGATCAATAGAGGTTGCAGCCACGCAGAATTTGTTGAAGCCGTAAAACTTTTGGACAATACCAAGCTCGACCTTTGTGTGCATACCATTTTTGGATTTCCTTGGGAAACCAGAGAAATGATGTATGGTTATATCCACGAAATCAACCGTTTTCCACAGATCAAATTTGTGAAATTCCACCATTTGCATATCGTAGAAGGCTCGATCATGGGTGCCAAATACAAGAAAAATCCATTTAAGCTTTTTACTTTAGAAGAGTATACCGACTTGCTTTGCGAACTGATTCCGCTGTTAAGGCCGGATATTGTGATCCAGCGTTTGTTCGGTATTTCGGATTGGGACTTGCTGATTGCACCAAATTGGGGGCTTAACAAGTCTTCTATCCAAACTTATATCGATAAAGAAATAGAAAGACGAGGAGTAGTTCAAGGTTCAAAATATTTATTGTAGATTTAGTTATCTAAACCTTACTAAATATATACCTGTGAAAACAATTGTTAAGCTAATCTTTGTAGTGGCTTTATGTCCTTTATTGGCCTATGCGCAAAATGATAAACTCGCTATTATTCCAAAACCTGAAAAATTAACCGTTGGTATCGGAAGTTTCAATTGGAATTTTTCCACTCAGATTATCCTAAAAACTGGGGATAAAGATTTTGAGCCTGCACTTAATGAATTAAAAAGCATTTCAGCTTCATTAAAAACTAGTATACAAACCCCAAATTCGGTAACGCTTATTCAAGATCCATCAATTAGCGCTATGGAAGGTTATCAGTTAATAGTAAAACCCAATGCGATCACCATAAAAGTAGCGCAGGTTCAGGCGGCTTTTTGGGCTATTGCTACACTTAAACAATTGATGGGGCATACTTTTTTTAAGAACGGACAAAAAACAATTGCAGTGCCCTGTGTTACCATAACGGATCAACCAAAGTTTGCTTGGAGAGGTGTTCATTTAGATGTATCCAGACATTTTTTTGATTTAGCGTATTTACGTACCATGATAGATAGGATGGCTTATTATAAATTCAATAAGTTTCATCTGCATTTAACAGACGATCAAGGCTGGCGCATTGAAATCAAAAAATATCCAGAATTAACAGCAAAAGGAGCTTGGAGGACAATGAATGCACAAGATTCAAGTTGTATAGCGCTGTCTAAGACAAATCCAGATTATGCCATTCCAGAAAAACACTTTAAAGTAATTGATGGGAAAAGGATGTATGGTGGTTTTTATACACAAGAAGAAATGAAAGGATTGATTGGCTATGCTTTAAATAAAGGTATTGAGATTATTCCTGAAATAGATATGCCTGGCCATATGATGGCCGCTACTAATTTAATGCCCTGGTTAACAGCTAAGGGTAAGGGCGGACAAGCAAAAGATTTTTCGGAGCCATTATGTCCTTGTAAGGAAACTACCTTTGAATTTGCGGAAAATGTATTTGCAGAAATTGCCGCGCTTTTTCCGAGTAGATACATTCATTTAGGCGCCGATGAGGTAGAGAAAAGCAGTTGGAAGAATGTTCCTGAATGTGAAGCGTTGATGAAAAAAGAGGGACTGAAGAATATAGATGAGCTACAAAGCTATTTTGTGCACAGAATGGAGAAGTTTTTCAATAGCAAAGGCAAAAAGTTGATTGGTTGGGATGAAATATTGGATGGAGGATTGTCGTCAACGGCAACAATGATGTACTGGCGTTCTTGGGTTCCTGAAGCACCAAAAATGGCCGCCGAGAAAGGTAACCAAGTAATCATGACACCTGGCGAATATTGTTATTTTGATGCCCTTCAGGATGCTGGAACGTTAAAAAAAGTTTATGGTTTTAACCCTTTTAACTATAATTTAACAGCTGAAGAGAGAAAGTATATTATAGGAGTTCAGGCAAACATCTGGACAGAATATATACCTTCAGAGCGTAAACTAGAATATATGGTTTTCCCACGTTTGCTTGCGCTGGCTGAAGTTGCGTGGAGTGGTAATCAGTCGAATTGGAGTGGATTTGAACAAAGGTTAAAGGCACACTACCAATTGCTTGATTTGATGCAAGTCAATTACCGCATGCCAGATATTGAAGGATTTGCGGCACAAAGCGTTTTTGTGGATAAAGCGGTACTTCAAGTGAAAAAACCTTATCGTGAGCTTACCCTGCGTTATACAACTGATGGTACATTGCCTACTCAAACATCTCCAGTACTGCCCACTTCACTTACTATTACAAAGCCTATGCAGCTTAATATGGCGGCTTTTACTGGTCGCGGAACTAGAGGTGATGTTTATACCGTAAATTATAAAAAAAGCACCTATTTAAAATCGCTTAATGTAAACAACTTAAAAAAAGGGCTTAAGTTTTATTATTATCCAAAGTTTTATAAATCGGTAACCCTGATCAATACAAAAGACCTTGCAAAAGAAGCCATAACAAATGCCATTGAGATACCTGTTGAAAACAAGGCGGGTAGTTTTGCTACAAAACATATGGGTTATTTTTATGCCAAAGAAACTGGGGTATATACTTTTGCATTGCGATCTGATGATGGTAGTGTGCTTAAAATAGCTAACCAACAATTGATCGATAATGACGGTATGCATTCTTCAAAAGAAATGGTATCGCAAATTGCTTTACAAAAAGGTTATCATCCATTTGAGCTTCTCTTTATAGAAGGTGGTGGCGGGTATACCTTAAAACTGCAATATCAAACTCCAAAAGGCACATTAAAGGACATTGATGCCAATGTACTTTTCCATTAGTGGTAAGCGCCAAAAAGCTCGATAGTTTTGCGCTTTCGGAACTCAAAAATTTCTTTTAGCCTGTTTTTTACCAGTAGGCCATGCGCCATTTGTCCAAAAATTCCCATAGGTAGGCCATAAGTTAAGATGTCCGTCATTTCAACGCCGTTTGGTATTGCTTTGAAATGGTGTTGATGGTGCCAGAACTTAAAAGGGCCAAATCGCTGTTCGTCAATAAAATACTGCTCGGGCTCAACTTGGGTAATCTCTGTCATCCAATTTAAATTGATACCGAATAGGGGAGATACCTTATAAGTAATGATCATGCCTGGATACATCTTTTGGGTGGGGTCAAAATCAGATGTAACCGTAAATGCCATGTGGTCTGGGGTGATTTTTGCCAAATTGTTTGGCGAGGAGAAGAAATCCCAAGCCTCTGCCAAAGAAATAGGAAAGGATTGTTTGAATAGTAGATGATATGATTTCATGTCTATAAAGATAGGGAATAAGTTTTTGATAAGTTTTTATTGGATTTTTATATTTATTAGGTATTTTTTGTGTTATTTTTTTTGATTTATCCTATATTTTTATCTGTTTTTATATTTTTCGTCTATTATTATGATTTATAATGTGAATATTTTGTGTTTTTTAGTTTCGATTTGTTGTTTTTAATATAAAATCATGTTTTTATTTATGATAATTTAGTTATTTATTATTTTTTAGTTAAAATATTTTACATTTTTGATATTTTTTTGGTAAAATTTTGAATTTTTATATTTAGTTTTAGTTAATTAATTAAAAATCAAACACTAAATACAAAAATTCATGAGTAAAATTTTATTTAAGCAGTATGCTCCTTTTGCAGTTTTATTGATACTTGCAATTTTAGCTCTTTTTATTCCTCTACTTCCTAATTTTGATGAAGGAAAGTACAGTGCACCAGACATTGCGTTCGTTTTAATTGCTGCGGCACTTGTATTTTTAATGACACCAGGTCTTGCTTTTTTCTACGGCGGGATGGTGCATCGTAAAAATGTATTGTCAACCATGATCAAAAGTGTAGTTGCGGCTGGAGTAATTACTGTACTTTGGACGGTTGTTGGATTTAGTCTTGCTTTTGGCCAATCCATTCATGGTTTGATCGGCAATCCCAAAACCTTTTTGTTTTTTCAGGGCGTAAACTCTGGTCCAGCTTGGGGTACAATTCCATTGTCTCTGTTTGCGGTATTTCAATTGATGTTCGCCATTATCACACCAGGTTTGGTGGTTGGGGCAGTGGCAGAGCGCATCAAGTTTACTTCTTATATCTTATTTATTGTATTGTTTGCCATTTTCGTTTACTCGCCATTGGCACATTGGACCTGGCATCCAGAAGGGATGTTATTTAAAAAGGGCGTGCTAGATTTTGCAGGTGGTACCGTTGTGCACATTTCTGCAGGGATGGCTGCATTGGCAGGTGCTTTGGTATTGAAACGTAGAAAATCGCACCTGGAACATAAGGAAGTTCCACCTGCCAATATCCCGTATGTGCTGATTGGTACAGGCCTATTATGGTTTGGTTGGTTCGGTTTTAATGCGGGTTCTGCCTTGGGTGCAAATGCGCTAGCCGTTTCTGCGTTTATTACAACAAATACTGCTGCCGGAGCTGCAGGTTTATCATGGATGTTTTTTGATGTAGCTAGAGGCAAAAAACCGTCTGTTTTAGGTTTTTGCATTGGCGCTGTAGTGGGTTTGGTTGCCATTACACCTGGTGCTGGTTTTGTAAGTATTCCTTCTAGCATCTTTATTGGCGTGTTTGCTGCGGTAATCTCTAACCTCGTGGTGTCGTGGAAACAGAAAACCAGTCTTGACGATACCTTAGATGTATTTCCTTGCCACGGTGTTGGTGGTATTGTAGGCATGTTGTTGACAGGTGTGTTTGCTACAAAAACGGTAAATGCCGCAGGTGCCGATGGTTTGTTATATGGCAACCCAGAATTTTTCTTTACCCAATTGAAAGGAGCCTTCATCGTGATCGTATTCAGTTTTGTAATGTCGTTTGTGATCTTTAAGGTCATCAATTTGGTACAACCAATCCGCGTAAGTGCAGAAGAAGAGGAAGAAGGTTTGGATGCAAGTCAGCACGACGAAAAATACAGTCAAGGTACACTGATCGTTGCAGGTCAGGAAGTTCCAAACACATAATATTAGGCTGTTTAAGTTCTCAGATTAAACTTAAACAGCTTTGCTACCCCTAGTTAACCGGTCTAATTTTAATGCTATCAAATTTTAAATGATGAAAATAAAATTCATGCTTTCTACACTCGTTTTAGGTTGTGGTACTGTTGCCTTTGCACAAGAAACTCCCCCAGCCCCCTTACAGATTTCAGGTTCTGTAGATACTTATTATAAATATGATTTTAACAAAGCTGGAAATATCAAGACCTATTTTGCCAACGAGCAGAACTCCGTTTCGTTAGGGATGATAGATTTGGCCTTAAAGAAAACTACAGGTAAGGCATCTTTTGTGGGTGAGTTGTCTTTTGGCCCACGTGGACAGTCGCAATCCATCCCAAATGCCTTAGGTGCCTATGATGAGACGAGCAATAGTTTCCATATCCAGAATTTATATGTGAGTTATGCTTTCAGTGATAAATTTAACATGACAGCAGGTTACATGGGCACTTTTATCGGTTATGAGGTGATATCGCCAGCAGCGAACTTTAACTATTCTACTTCTTATCTGTTCGGTTCTGGGCCTTTCCAAAATGCGGGAGTCAAAGCGAGTTATACCTTTTCTGATAAAGTGAGTTTGATGGCGGGTTTGTTTAACGATTGGAATGTTTATCAAGATTTTAATGGCGTATCTCATATTGGTGCACAATTAACGGTTACGCCTGTTGCGGGTTGGACAGCTTATCTGAATGTACTTTCAGGCCGTTCTGCAGGTGCTGCCGGAACGGGAACGATCTTAGATCTGACTACTGCGTATCAGATTACAAATAAATTCAAATTGGGCTTGAATGCTGCAGATTATACCATTTCTAATGACAATGGAGGTTATGCTGGGGTGGCACTATATCCCCAGTATGCATTTACCCCTGCTGTTGCTTTAGGCTTGCGTGCCGAGTTCTTTAATTATAAAGGAGTAGGTACTGCTGCAGATGCCAAAGTGTCGTCTTTCACTTTCTCAGGTAACATCAAATCTGGTGGCTTGACATTTATTCCTGAAATCAGGTTTGATAGCGATAAGGACTTTACACAGGGATTTGCCAATAAAAATGGGGTTATAGGTTCCAAATCTGCTTCTCAATTTTCTTTGGCGGCAGTTTATGCCTTTTAATAAAGATATACAAAAACGCCAAGGCAACTTGGCGTTTTTTAATGGTTTAAGGATGAAGTTGATGCTTAGTTTCTTTTTACTATTGCTAGGTGCTGTGCAGGTAAGGGCGCAGGAAGAAAACCTGTTGCCCGTTGATGAGCAAGGCAAGTTCATTTATTATGAAGTGGTAGACCTAAAAGACAAAACTAAGGAGGTACTTAAGCTTAGGGCCGAAGATTACCTTAAAAAACAAGGGAAAGGGCTAAAGTTCAGGTTGACAATAGGTGATACTTCATTTGTTGCAGATGGAAAAATGGTGGTAGACAAAACTTTGATCGTCATGTCCCATCCCTCTGGAGAGATCTTGTATCGCTTTTATATAGAAGTTAAGGATGGCCGATATCGCTTTTGGTTGAGCGATTTTAATTTCATTCCTTATCAACGCGATCGTTACGGCAATTTTGTGCCAAGTACCCATGTGGCTACACCTTTAGAAAAAGACCAAAGTAAATTAAATGCCTCGCAGTGGAAAGAATATCAGTTACAAGCAGCCAGTCATGCAAAAAAAATGGCTTTTAATTTTAAACAATACATGGCCAATCAACAGTTGGTGGTTAAGCCTGCAGCTGTGCAAAAGATAGTCGATAAAAATTGGTAGTTGGAGTTGCCAACTAGTGTACCATTTTGTCGGCGCAGGTAGAACTGGCAAAAGCCTCTGGTTTAGCCTTAAAGATAAAACCCATACTTAAGATATAACCCATGGCCTCGTTCAATGCCTTGTTCGATTTAAACATTGGATTGGTATTGATATCTGCATGTACTTCAAGGTCAACATCATAGATATCAAGCAGGTCGCAGATAGAATAAGCGGTTTCAATAGATTTCTGTACCTCTACCAACATGCGTTCTTTGATGCCCATCTTTTGTGCAGTTTTGTCTTGGGCGATATACATGAAACCACCATGATGTTCTCTGAGTAGCACAATCACGGTTGCAAAATCAGTAAGCGCACCTTTTACTTGAGAGTCGGTGCCAATGCAGACTTTTAATTTGTAGCCGTTTCCTGTTTCGCGGATGATCGCTTGTTCAACTTCTTCTAAGATTGACGAATGAATAACTTCGCCACTAAATTTCTTCCAGGTCATACGTATTGGTGTTAAGGTTAACAACCCGTAATCAGGTTTCTTAAAATTAAGAGGTTAATGTTAATATTGCTTTAAATCTATATTGTTTATTTGCTAACATTTTATTGGTTATCAACAAGATACGGTTTATAGATGGAATATGGAAAATGGAAGACTGAAAATTTTGGCCCACATTGATTTTGGTTCAGGTAAATCGATAACTGGAAACTGTGAACCAGAAACTGCCAACTTATAATTACCTTTGCAGAATGATGTTACAACCCGTACTTGACAACCTCAAGATTACTGCCCTTAACCAAATGCAAGAGGCAGCCTTTGCCGCTACAAAAAAAGGAAACGATATTTTGGTTTTGGCACCAACAGGTTCGGGTAAAACATTGGCGTTTCTATTGCCAGTATTGAACAACCTGTCTAAAGATAACAAAGGGGTTCAATGTTTGGTATTGGTACCATCGCGCGAACTGGCTTTGCAGATCGAGCAGGTTTTTAAACAAATGGGTACGGGTTTTAAGGTGAACTGCTGTTATGGCGGGCACCCCATTAAAACCGAACGCAACAACTTAGAGCAACCGCCTGCAGTGTTGATCGGTACCCCTGGTCGGATCGCTTATCACCTCCGCCATCAAAACTTCGACGAATCGACCATTACTACTTTGGTATTGGACGAATTTGACAAAGCGTTGGAGTTTGGTTTCACTGAGGATATGTCGTACATCATCGGGCAGTTGTTATCATTGAAACAACGCATCTTGACATCAGCAACTGCAATGGAAGAAATTCCAGCTTTTACTGGCCTTAAAAATGTGGTGAACATCGATTTTCTAAAAGATGTACAGATTGCGCCAGACCTGAAACTGAAAAAAGTACAGACTACAGCAGAAGATAAATTGGACACTTTATTTGAACTGATCTGTAAGATAGGAAGCAAAACTACCCTGATCTTTTGTAACCACAGGGAAACGGTAGATCGGATCAGTGACCTGTTGATCGATAAAGACCTGGCGCATGATATTTTTCATGGTGGGATGGAGCAGGACGAAAGAGAAAGGGCATTGCTAAAATTTAGGAATGGTAGCATCAAGATCTTGATCACTACAGATCTGGCCGCAAGAGGATTGGATATTCCAGAAGTGGAGTATATCATCCACTATCAATTACCCTATACCGAAGATGCCTTTTTACACCGCAACGGACGTACAGCACGGATGCATGCCAAAGGTACAGCTTATCTCATTTTGGCAGATGATGAAAAATATCCTTTCTTAAAATCAGATATTGAGACAGAGACCCTAAAAGGACCTTATAAATTACCTCAAGACAGCATTTGGCAAACCTTATACATCAGTGCGGGTAAAAAAGATAAGGTGAATAAGATTGATATTGTAGGTTTCCTGTTGAAAAAAGGAGGATTACAAAAAGACGATGTAGGTTTGATAGAAGTAAAAGATCAGGCATCTTATGTGGCCATCAAAAGAAAATTGGTTCCGCAAGTGGTTAGGGCATTGGCCAACGAGAAGATAAAGAATAAAAAGGTAAAAATAGAAGCTGCAATGTAGCTGACAGACGGAAGTCTATAGTCCAAAAGTTGGGAGGTCAAAAAGTTGACAGCTTCATACTAAATATTAAAAAATGAGCAATAACGATATCATGAAAAAACTAAGGGTAGCTTTATCCTTAAATAGCGACCAGATCATAGAGATCTGTAAACTGGTTAACTTTACCGTAACCAAAAGCGAACTGGGAGACATTTTTAGAAATGACGAACATCCTAATTTTAAGAAATGTGGCGACCAGATTTTACGTAACTTTTTAAATGGTCTGGTTATCTATAAACGCGGACCAAGAGAAGAGAAAAAATAGACTTCAAATCAGCTTTCTTTTGACAGGTAATTCAGCGTTGAGTTTGTCAAAGGCCATGCAAAGCTTTCTTGTTGATGTACTTGTTTAATGCAATAACAACTTAATTTACATTATAATTAGAGGTCTTTTTTGCAACCAATTTTTCTATTTTTTCTAACAAAGCATCCATTTTAAATGGTTTGGACACAAAATCGTCTGGGGCGCATTCCATATCTTCAATTTCTTTCAGGTCGTATAAACCAGACATCATTAAGATAGGGATCTGTTTGGTATCATCGTGAGATTTGATCTGGCTACAGATCACCCTGCCATCAATTTTTCCTAGCACCACATCTAATAAGATCAAATCTGGTTGAAATTCTGCTATACGGTCAAAAATGAATTGGGCATCGTTCAAAGGCTCAACATCATATCCACCGATTTCTAAGATCAGTTGGATGGTTTCTAAAACATCATCATCATCGTCTACGACTAGTATTTTCTTCATAATGGCAAATATATAAGATTGTAAGATTAATTATATAACAATGGAAATCCAATTGAGTTTAATTTAGTTCACAACTAAATTTTAGATGGTTATTTTAAGGACGTAGGATAGCTATAAAGCACAAATTTAAGTGATAAAAAATAAACTTTCAAATATATTTGAAAGTTTGAAAACATTTGCTACATTTGACTATGGATTACAGCGAAGCCAAAAATAAATTTATTCAAACCTGGGGAGCATTGGGTTCACAGTGGGGGATCAATAAAACGATGGCCCAGATCCATGCACTTTTGATGGTATCTGCCGAAGCGGTTTCGATGGAAGAGGTGATGCAGGAACTACAGATCTCTAGAGGCAATGCCAGTATGAACTTGCGAGCCTTGATGGATTGGGGAATTGTATATAAAGAATATAAGCAAGGCGAAAGACGTGAATTTTTTACTGCAGAAAAGGATCTAGATGAATTGGCTGTGAAAATTGCAAGAGAAAGAAGCAAAAGAGAGATCAAGCCAGCATTAAAAGTGTTAAAAGAAGTTTCTGCCATTGAAGATGCAGATACCAACGAGGCCAAACATTTTGTAGGCCAGACTAAAAAACTATATGATTTTGTTTCAAGGGCAGATAATATGATCGATAAAGTAACTGAACACAAAGACAATTGGTTAACCAAGCTGATCGTGAAAATGATGAGTTAAAAAAATTTAATTAAAAATTTCAATATTTTCTGAAAGTTTAATAATTACAGATATGAACTACAACATGATAGGATACGGCATTTTTATTATACTTATAGTTTTGATCATTGTAGTAGTTGGCAAAATCTGCTATCGAAATGGGAATATCTTTGTTGCTGAGCTTATTCCGGGACATTTAGCCTTATGTCAGCAAATCAATAAAGTACTTTTGATAGGGTATTATTTGGTCAACATTGGTTATTGTGCCATGACCTTGGCCAGTTGGGCAACCATTAACTCCCCCCTACAATTGATAGAAGCTATCGCCATTAAGATGGCCATCATTATCAGTATCCTTTCGGTTTTACATTACCTCAATATCATCATATTGACCACTAGCATTCAAAAATTAATCAGAACACTTTAAATACTTAAATTATGGAAACTACAAAAATTTTAATCGGATATGCTGTTTATGTTCCAGTAGCACTGTTTTTAACTTTCTACGTATCAAGAACATTATTTAGAAATAGTAAGGTTTATATGTTGGATATCTTTAAGGGCCGAGAAGAGATTGCCCAAGCCACCAATAAATTGTTTGAAACGGGTTTTTACCTTTTGAATATCGGATTTGCCTTGATGATCCTAAAGATCAATCTGTACACCAACGATTACCAGAATCTGGTAGAGGCATTGAGCTATAAGATCGGTAGCTTTTCAATTTACCTGGGTCTGATGTTGTTTATCAATCTCTACTTCTTTTTCAGGGGCAAAAGAAAATCTAGCCAACCTCATCAGCCTCAACAACCACCATTTCCACCAAGGATTGTGGCTTAAATAATTAACAGTTTAAAATAAATCGAATGGATAAGAAAGTAGTTATTGCCGGTGGAACTGGGTTTATTGGCAAATATTTGATAGAAGAGTTTCGTAAGCTGGACTATCAAGTGTTGATCATCTCTAGACAGAACGAACATATTCAATGGAATAATGAAAAGGAAATTATCAATGGTCTTGAAAATTCTGATATGTTGATCAATCTTGCTGGTAAATCAGTTGACTGTCGGTACAATAAAAAGAATAAAGAAGAGATCTTAAGGTCAAGAACAGAAACGACAAAGCTACTTGGTAACGCAATTTTGAAATGCAAAAATCCCCCAAAGCTTTGGATCAATTCAAGCACCGCTACTATATATCGTCATGCTACAGATAAGCCGATGACAGAAAGTACTGGTGAAATCGGAAATGGTTTTTCTGTTGATGTAGCCAAAAATTGGGAACAGGCATTCTTTAATTTCGAACTTGCCGATACTCGGCAGGTTGCCTTGAGGATGGCAATTGTATTGGGCAAAAAAGGAGGGGTAATGAAGCCATTCACAAACCTTGTACGTTTTGGTTTAGGAGGCAAACAGGGAAATGGAGACCAGTTATTTAGTTGGATCCATATTGCAGATCTGTTCCGAATCATTTTGTTTATGCAATCACGCAAAGATTTGGAAGGTTTCTTTAACTGCTCTTCTCCAAATCCTGTAACTAATCAAATGTTGATGAAATCATTGAGACAAACAGTTGGTACAAAAGTTGGTTTACCTTGTCCTATTTGGTTGCTAAAATTTGGGGCAGTGCTGATAGGGACAGAAACGGAATTGATTTTGAAAAGCAGATGGGTTATTCCAGAGAAACTCCTAGACGTTGGTTATGACTTTAAATATCAAACCATTGATACAGCACTAGTCGATATCCTATGCAAAGATTAAACAAAAAAGGCTCCAATTTGGAGCCTTTTTATATTATACTAGTTTTTTATATCGAATGCGATGTGGAGTTACATCGCCCAATCTTTTCTTACGGTTTTCTTCGTAATCCGAGTAGTTGCCTTCAAAGAAATATACCTCAGAATTACCTTCAAAAGCTAAAATGTGTGTACAGATCCTGTCTAAAAACCACCTATCGTGACTGATCACTACGGCGCAACCACCAAAGTTTTCTAAGGCTTCTTCCAATGCACGTAAAGTGTTTACGTCGATATCGTTGGTAGGCTCATCGAGTAAGAGCACGTTGGCTCCTTTTTTTAAGGTGATGGCCAAGTGTACACGGTTTCTTTCCCCACCAGATAACACGCCAACTTTTTTCTGTTGGTCGCCACCATTGAAATTGAATTTAGAAACATAAGCACGACCATTTACAGCCTTATTGCCTAATTGGATATTGTCTAAACCATCTGTAATGTTCTCATAAACAGTTTTCTCGGCATCCAGGTCGTTGTGCATCTGGTCTACATAACCCAATGCTACAGTTTCACCAACCCTAAATGTACCTGCATCTGGCTGCTCTTGTCCAGTAATTAGACGGAACAAAGTGGTTTTACCTGCACCATTTGGTCCGATAATACCAACAATACCCGCTGGTGGTAAAGAGAAATTCAAGTTTTCGAAAAGGATTTTATCGCCATAAGCTTTGGTTACATCCGTAGCTTCGATCACTACATTACCTAAACGTGGACCAGCAGGGATAAACAATTCCAATTTGTCTTCGCGTTCTTTTCCATCCTCAGAGGCCAATTTGTCGTAGTTGGCCAAACGTGCCTTAGATTTAGCATGACGTGCTTTTGGCGCCATGCGTACCCACTCTAACTCACGTTCTAAAGTTTTCTGACGCTTGCTTTCCGTTTTGTCTTCCTGTGCCAAACGTTTCGCTTTTTGGTCTAACCACGAAGAGTAGTTCCCTTTCCAAGGAATACCTTCGCCACGGTCAAGTTCTAAGATCCAGCCTGCTACGTTATCCAAGAAATACCTATCGTGGGTAACGGCAATAACAGTTCCTTTATAGTTCTGTAAAAATTGCTCTAACCAATCGATACTTTCGGCATCCAAGTGGTTGGTAGGCTCATCGAGCAACAAAACATCTGGTTCTTGCAGCAACAAACGGCACATGGCCACACGGCGGCGTTCACCTCCAGAAAGTACACCAATCTTGGTTTCAGGATCCGGACAACGCAAAGCATCCATTGCCCTTTCTAGTTTATTGTCAAGTTCCCAAGCATTTACAGCATCGATCTTGTCTTGCAGTTCGCCTTGGCGCTGCATCAGTTTATCCATTTTGTCGGCGTCAGAATAATTTTCTTCCAGGCCGAACATTTCATTGATCTCTTCGTATTCTTTAAGGATGGCAGTAATTTCGGCAACACCTTCTTCCACTACTTCTCTAACGGTTTTGTTTTCATCTAAGATCGGTTCTTGTGCCAAATAACCCACACTGTAACCTGCGTTAAAAACAACTTCACCCTGAAAAGATTTATCAAGGCCGGCAATGATTTTTAACAAGGATGATTTACCTGAACCATTTAAACCGATCACACCGATTTTGGCACCGTAAAAGAATGATAAATAAATGTTTTTGAGCACCTGTTTTTGTGGTGGGTAAATTTTATTTACACCAGCCATTGAAAAGATTATTTTTTCGTCTGCCATAATTTTTTGTCTACTTATTAAAAGAAGCGGATACAAAGATAAACAAGGGATGCTAGTAACAAAATGCCAAGCTCATAAAAAAAGTAAATTTAAATAGCCTTTAAAATGTGCATTTGTTGGTTTACCAATACAATTTCTAAATTTGAAGATGTAAATATTTAGCCCCATGACGGAACTCCTCCAATTGAAACAGCTTGTTGATGCCATAGCCACTTTACCGGAGAAAGATTGGAATGGATTTGCGCAGATCTGGAAACCATTTGAAGCCAAACGCAAAACCATAGTGAGCGCCGCAGGAGAAATAGAGAAATATCTATACTTTGTGTCGAGTGGGGTACAACGTATTTATCATATCGACCACAAGGATAGAGAGGCGACCATCTTATTTACATATGGGCCATCCTTTGGAGGTGTATTGGATTCGTTAATGTTACAGGTGCCTGCTAAATATGACTATGAAACTTTGAGTTCTTCTACCTTTTTAAGGGCACATTATACTGACCTTAAGCTATGGATGGATACCAATAGGGCAGTCAGTTCCTTTGTAAGGAATGGATTGGCAGGTGCTTTGAATGGCACATTAGAGCGATTGGTAGAGTTGCAAAGTTTTTCTTCAGAAGAAAAATTTAGAACCTTGCTCCAGCGCAGTCCACACATCTTGCAGTTGGTGCCGCACAAATACCTGGCTAACTATATCGGTATCGATGCCACCAATTTCAGCAAGTTCATCAATACCATTGTCATTTAAAATCATGGTAAATACCAACAATACTGTCTAACTGCTGCCTTATTTTTGCGGGGAGATGATCAAAATGAAAACGGTAAACAAGAACGAGTTATTGGCCAGCTTAGCATCGATGGTTGAGCGCCATTTGAATGAAGCAACCCTTAAATTTAAGCCCAACACAATTACGGTGTTAGAAGCACCAGCAAGTAATGGCGGATGGAGTATTGTACAATGCCTTGAACATTTGAATACCTATGGCAATTATTACCTGCCAAGGATCGAAAAGGGATTGCACAATTTTTCGGGGCAACCTGCTGATACCTTTAAAAGCAGCTGGCTGGGTACTTACTTTACAAATATGATGGATGTATCGAAAGGTGCCAAAAAGTATAGAGCAGCGCATTTACATGTCCCGGCACCAATACTAGATGCTGAGGTGGTGGTGGAAGCGTTTATCCGCCAACAACAAGCCTTAATGGGTTACTTAAGGTTAGCAAGCAATGTGGATCTTAATGCCATAAAAATCCCAATATCAATCGCAAAACTGATCAATTTAAAATTAGGAGATGTGCTTCAGTTTATGGTTATGCACAACGAAAGGCACATGCAACAGGCCAGTAGAAATCTGTAGGCAACCTGATCAATTATTTCTTCTTACTCGCCGTATTTTTAGCTTTTCTGCCCCCTCTAGTTCCTGAAGCCCCATCACTTAAGTCTGGCGCCGCATGCAGTGATAAGATACTTTCAATGGTTACTTTGTTGATCTGGTAATCATTAGAGATTTTTTCCCATTCCTGTAGTCTGGTTTCCAGCTTGCTGATTTCGGTCCTGATGGTTTCGATCTCTTTTGCAATTTTCTTTTCAATATCCAATTTAGGCATAATGGTAATTTTTTATATAAAGATTAGCAAGATTCATTATAAAACCTAATTTATTGATGACGGAGATTTTAGGTCGTTTAACGAAGGGTGAAGAATTGGCCAATCTGCAGGGTATTTCTAAAGTAGTACAATACCGAAATGGTGATGACAATGAATAAAATGGGTAATAAAATCCCTTTATTTTCTCTTCTTCGGATGTAAAGCAAGATCAAAATAAGAAATACAACAGCTAGTTTTACGTAAATGTTATTCATAACCCAAATATAAGATTTTACTAATCAATGAGGATGGGATAAAGCGTAAATATGGCAGAATGAATATAAAATCACAGAATTGTTAATCAAGAAGCATAAAACAGTAGGATAATATAAATAACCATAGATTAAATAATTTAATCCATAACGAAAATTTAGATCAAGCTTGTCATCATTGCTCAAGAAGGTACTAGCTGTCAAAACTGCTATTTTTTGGAGTAGGCAGGTAACAATTTGTCAGTTTTTTAATGTTGATAAAACCTTACAATAGAGAGACAATCTGTCTTAGGTTGCATTTAAAATGGGTTTAACAAAGCTAAAAACCTATTTGTGTATCATTTACGTAAATGATAAAAGCAGAAACATTTTTGGATAAGCCGCTATTTTTTGTTTATTAGCATCATAAATAACAACCTTATCCACCAAAATGGCGTAATTGTTGATAAAATATAAAAAATCAGGGACCGTATTTATAAAACAAATTTATAGTTTAGAGTCATCTGGTTTACACACATATTATGGAAGCTAAATTTTCTCCACAGGTAAAAGACGTGATTTCTTTCAGCAGGGAAGAGGCCCTGAGGTTAGGACACGATTATATAGGCGCAGAGCATTTGTTGTTGGGCCTTATTCGCGAAGGCGATGGTATGGCGATTAAGATTTTAAAATCATTAGGCGTTGATACCTCAAAGCTTCGCCGTTCAATTGAAGAGGCCGTTCGCGGTACTTCTAGTGTAACCGTTAATCTGGGTAACATCCCATTGACCAAACAGGCAGAAAAGGTGTTAAAGATCACCTATCTTGAAGCTAAGATATTTAAGAGCGATCTGATCGGTACGGAGCATCTGTTATTGTCTATTTTAAGAGATGATGACAACATTGCCTCACAGATCTTATTACAATACAATATTACTTACGAAATCTTTAAACAAGAGGTTGAAGTAAATAAAAATGGTTTTAGAGATGAAGCCCAAGGTGGCGGTACTGCAGGTGGTGGAGATGATGATTTTCAAGAAGAGGAAAGCTTCAGTGCACCAAAAAAAGTATCAGACATTAAATCTAAAACTCCGGTATTGGATAATTTTGGTCGTGACCTCACACGTGCTGCAGAAGAAGGCCGCTTAGACCCTATTGTTGGTCGCGAAAAAGAGATCGAACGTGTTTCTCAGATCTTGTCACGTAGAAAAAAGAACAACCCAATTTTAATTGGTGAACCTGGAGTTGGTAAATCTGCCATTGCCGAAGGTTTGGCTTTAAGAATTGTACAACGTAAAGTGTCGAGGGTATTGTTTAACAAACGTGTAGTTACGTTAGATTTGGCTTCTTTGGTTGCAGGTACCAAATACCGTGGCCAATTTGAGGAGCGAATGAAAGCGGTGATGAACGAGTTGGAAAAATCTACGGATGTGATCTTGTTCATTGACGAGATCCATACCATTGTTGGCGCAGGTGGCGCATCTGGTTCATTAGATGCATCGAACATGTTCAAACCTGCATTGGCAAGGGGCGAAATCCAATGTATCGGTGCAACTACGCTAGATGAGTACCGTCAATATATTGAAAAGGATGGTGCTTTGGATCGTCGTTTCCAAAAGGTAATGATTGAGCCAGCTACACCAGATGAGACTGTAGAGATTCTAAACCGTATCAAAGAAAAATATGAAGAACACCATGGTGTAACTTATACAGACGAAGCCATTAACGCTTGTGTGGCTTTAACTTCAAGATACATTACAGACCGTTTCTTACCAGATAAAGCAATTGATGCTTTGGATGAGGCAGGTTCTAGGGTGCATTTGACCAATATCCATGTTCCGGAAAATATCATCACTATCGAAAGTAAGATAGAGGATATTAAGATTGAAAAGAACAAAGTGGTGAAAAGCCAGAAATATGAAGAGGCCGCAAAACTACGCGATACAGAGAAGAATCTGTTAGAGGAGTTAGAGCGTGCCAAAGCAGAATGGGAAGCTGAAACCAAAACGAAACGTTATGAAGTTACAGAAGACAATGTAGCCGAAGTAGTTTCAATGATGACTGGTATTCCTTTACAACGTGTTGGACAAACCGATAGTGTTAAACTATTGAACATGTACGAAACTGTTGCAGAGAAGATCATTGGTCAGGATGATGCGATCAAAAAATTGACCAAAGCTATCCAACGTACCAGAGCTGGATTAAAAGATCCTAAAAAACCAATCGGTTCATTTATTTTCCTAGGTCCAACAGGTGTTGGTAAAACAGAATTGGCAAAAGAACTGGCTCGTTTTATGTTTGACAGTGACGATTCACTGATCCAAATAGACATGAGCGAGTACATGGAGAAATTTGCGGTATCTCGTTTGGTAGGTGCGCCTCCAGGATACGTAGGTTACGAAGAAGGTGGACAATTGACTGAAAAAGTACGCAGAAAACCTTATGCCGTTATCTTATTGGATGAGATCGAAAAAGCGCATCCAGATGTGTTCAATATCTTGTTGCAAGTATTAGATGAAGGACAACTGACTGATAGTTTGGGAAGAAAAGTGGATTTCAGAAATACGATTATCATCATGACTTCTAATATTGGTGCACGCCAATTGAAAGATTTTGGTGCAGGTGTTGGTTTCTCTACTTCGGCAAAAGTTAGCCAAAGTGATGCACATAGCCGTGGTGTAATTGAAAATGCATTGAAACGTGCTTTTGCTCCTGAGTTTTTAAATAGGGTTGATGATGTGGTGGTATTTAACAGCTTAGGTAAAGACGAAATCTTCAAGATCATCGATATTGAATTGAAATCTTTATTCGGTCGTGTACACAACTTAGGATACGAAGTGAAACTGACTGACGTAGCGAAAGATTTCATCGCTGAAAAAGGTTTTGATAGTAATTTTGGTGCGCGTCCTTTAAAACGTGCCATCCAGAAATATTTAGAAGATCCGATTGCTGAGGAAATCCTGAAAGGAGAGATTCATGACGGAGATACTTTAGAAATCGATTACGATAAAGAAAAAGAGGAAATTACCGTGGTGAACAAAAGCAGTGGTAAGAAAAAGAAAAAAGAAGAGGGAGCTTAAGTTTAACGGTGAATAGAAAAGCCCGAAGTACATTTTACTTCGGGCTTTTTTTATACAAAATTTGCTGTAAATCCTATTTCTTTATAGATATGTAAGTATAGGTATTCACATTTATAATTTGATAAGGGCCATTATCTAAATGCTCCTCAATAGCGGTTACCAGATTCGAAGCATTTTTCTTGATCACAAAATCTAAGCTACTACTGCCAGAGAATGACACTTGCCTAGGATTGTTAAGAGATAAGATATCTTTATCAATAAGAGAGCCGGTAAATAACAAAGGATTTTTGGTGTCATCGTATTTTTTGTAATTGGTGTAGGTAGCTGCAGCCTTTGTATCTGCAATACTTGTTGATACATTACCCTTGTCGTCTAACTGATATTCAGAAACAACAGTAGCATTGCCATTCTTTGTAATGATTTCTTTGGTTGCAGTTACTTTATTTACTGTATAGCTAAAAGTGGTAACTGTTTTGAAATTTTCCTTCCCATCTTTAAAATGCTGTACCTTTTTTTCTTGTAAACGTTCTTGGGCATCGTAAGAGAGTACAAATGTTTTAGTACTGCTTACTCCAATATTGATCTCTTGATAACCTGTTGTTTTTCCATTGCTATTGTAGGTAAAGTTATGGAGTACCTGTACTAATTTATTGTCCTGTACCTGTTTTACTTCTTTCAATTGCCATTTGTTGGTATAACTGTAGGTTATTGTCTCTGTCCAATCAGCTCCTTTATAAGTTTTTTTAGTCAACCGCCAGTCGTTTGTACTTTGTGCCGAAGCAGTTAGGGTACAAATGACTATTAAAAATAAAAATTGTAGGTTTTTCAAAGGCTTATCTTTTAGTTTAGATTTTTGGTAATTAGGCTTAAATATTTAGCAACAGCAACCTTATCGTGTTGATCAATTTTGGCAGCGTTTAAATTGGCAACAACAGTACCTGTCATTAATACAATTTTATATTTTGCTTCTGGTATGATCCAATCATTTACTTGTTGTTTAACATCTTGACTTTGCGTATTTCTAAATCCAAAATGAAGGACTATTTTGCCTGGAATAACTCGATAATCCCAAAAAATGGTATTTGGCGAACCTGAGGGACTTACTACATAAGGGAGTGGCAGAAAACTATAATTGGTAAGTTCTCCATAAACCATTACAATACCATTACCATTAATAAAATCATCGGTCAATGCCGCTCCACTTCTTTCGAAATATTTAGTGAAGGCTACACTTGATCCGTCTCCAGATATAAGCGTAGGCATCAATCCATTAATTTTCCAATCTGTGGTTTTTACTGTAAAAATATCGATCTTAACATTGGCATTTCCCATCGGGCCTTGCGCTCCAATTAAAGCTGTTGGTGTACCCCAATTGCCTGTTGTTTTTGGACCATATAAATTATATGTTGCTTTATCTAAATAGTAATCGCCATCTGTACCTAACGTATTTGCTGGGATTCCTGTGCCAGATAAAATACCTTTGCCATTTGCACCATTGGGCCCTTTTAAATTCAGTGCACTTCCCCAGCCAGCAGTTGTTTTAGGGCCATATAAGTTGCCAGTACTGAGGTCGAGATAAAAATCTCCATTTTTGCCTACGGTAGCAGTAGGAGTAGTGCTGCCGCTCAGGATGGTGCTGCCTTCTGGACCAGCAATTCCCTGTATACCTTTTTCACCTTGAGGTCCGGTTTCGCCTTTTTTACAAGCCGAGATCAATGTAATTGCTGTGAGTAGCAATAGCAATGCCTTTAGAATCGTTTTTTTTGTTTTCATGATTTTGTTTATTGATTTAAATTATACGGGATAATTCAATGTGATTAAACCTTCGTCCTAACCCAAATTGAAGGTAGGAGATAGCAAAAAAATGGCTCAAACAAATCGATGAACGTCATTAAAAAAACGATGGAAGGAACTGTGCCTTCCAATCCAAAAGAAAACTGGCTTATTTACTTGTTAGCAGTTGCAACAAGGCTTGGTAATAATTTTCGTAGCTATTTTCAAATGTGTCTAAGAATAAAAATGGTTCAATCAGCTCCAATTCCATTAATAAGAATTTTTGGTCTACAACAGTGCCATCTACACGAGCATATAGACAGCCTTTTGCAAACTGATCAACATATTTTTGGGCATCTTCCAATAGGTTTTGTGGAGGGCTTTGCGGATGGATGGTGCCACCTAATGCATGTTGCACCCTAAAATCGCCAGCTTTTGCCTTTTTTAAAAGCGCATGGCTAAATTTTCCACCAAAAAAAAGAAAAGACCATTCGCCTTCTTCCTCAATTTCTGTTAAAAAAGGTTGGATAATGAAATCTTCTTGTTGCAGTAAAAGATCAAGTTTTGGGTTCACTTCTTCAACATTTGCTGCGGTAACTTTAAATGTATTTTTTGAACCTCCACTTACGCAAGGTTTGATGATCAGCTGTTTGCCGTTAAACTTATCCAGATATAACTTTAGGTCTATGTGCGTACCTTGGCCAATAAAAATACTTGGAGTTACTTTTAAACCTGCTTTTTCAATATCATGCAGGTAATGTTTATCGGCATTCCATTTTACCACATCAATTGGGTTAAAGAGTCTGATGTTTTTACTTTTCAGTTCGGCCAACCAATTATAGAAATCCTCGATCAAGTCGAAATAATCCCATGGCGATTTTAGAATAGCGAGGTCATAATCTTCCCATCTTACATGGGTATCATTCCAGATAGCTTTTTCAATGTTCAACCCTTTGGTTTTTAAGAAATGCAAAAGCGTATCATCTTCATTTGCGACGGTAGGAGAGGCATAGGCACCTTTATCGTGATAGGTTACAAGGGCAATATTCATGGCTTTTTGTCGCCTAAAATAAGGATAATTTCCATGACGATTAAATTATAATGCAAACGTTTGATATCTGTTTTATAATTTTTAACAATACCGCGGTTATGAGGTTCAAATTATGAACTGAATATTAATTTTTTGTTTTATTACAGAGTTTTGACTGCTTTTTTAAGTTTTTGATTTCCGATTTGGCCTGCATTTCTCCAGTTGTCACAGATTTTTAATTTAATCTTAAGTTAATTTTCTCCCTGTTGCAAAAATCAAACGTTTGCGCTGTGTTTCTCTATCGTAATCACCTGTAAAGTACTTAGTTTGGATTTATTATCTATCATCTGTAAAGTTTCTGATACAGCTTGAAGATGATGATCTAGCCAGATAATTAATTACCAAGTAAAAACTTTAAACCTAAATGAAAAGAATGATACCAAACAAAGCAAAACATTATTGCAATGTGGGTAAGGTCTTACTGCTTGCAACTGCATTGCAGCTTACCGCCAACAGCAAATTGATGGCATTTAACAAAAATGTATCTTTTAGTAAAACTGCGAATAGCTTACAGAAAGCTATCATCAAAGGAAAGGTTACAGATCAACAAGGATTGCCGATACCCGGTGTTTCTGTTGTAGTAAAGGGGACAAAAAATGGAGTGATAACAGATGCCAATGGTAATTATACCATCAATGTAGAAAAGGCAGATGTACTCGTTTTTTCATTCACAGGTTATACAACTAAAGAAATCATCGTAAACACACAAACTACCATCGATATTGTGTTGGCAGATAATGCCACCAATTTGGGTGAAGTTGTAATTGTAGGTTATTCGAGTAAAAAACAAAGTGAGATTTCTAGTTCGATTTCTGTTGTTAGTGGCGACAAATTAAGAGATGTTACTTCTAATGAAGTAAGTAGTTTATTACAGGGTAGGGCACCAGGAGTGGTTGTTTCTACAGCTTCTGGTTCTCCAACCAGTGGTTCTAACATTGTAATTCGTGGTGCAGGTTCAATCAATGCCAGTACAGATCCCTTAATTGTGGTAGATGGCAATATTGGTGGTAACTATAATCCTTCGGATGTAGAAACCATTACCGTTTTGAAAGATGCAGCTGCAACAGGCCTGTATGGGTCGAGAGCGGCAAATGGGGTAATTATCATTACTACCAAACAAGGTAAGGCCGGAAAAGCCGTGGTAAATTTCAGTACTACTGTTGGTTACAGCGAAGCCTCTACAGGTAATTTTAAATTGATGGATTCTCAGGAACTATACGATTACCAAAGCAAATTCTACACAGGTTTGACCCCAGAACGCTTAAACAACAATACCAATTGGTGGGACCTAGCTTTTAGAAGAGGTTTGGTCAATACCCATACCTTATCTGCTTCTGGTGGTACGGATAAGTCTACTTTCTACCTTTCTGGAAACTATTACAAAGAAGAAGGTACATTGATAGACAATGATAAAACAGGTTATAATCTTCGTGGTAATTTTACCCAAAAATTATCAGACAAATTTAAGGTATCTGCTTTTTTGAACGGTATTTTTATAAGAGATGACTACAATGCAGGTGGAACTTTATATGATGCTTATGTGAACATGCCTTTTGATCCCGCCTATAATGCAGATGGTACCCCTGTTGATGCCAGATATGGAACTTGGTATGGTCGCGACCGCGACAATTTTTTACATACGTTACAATACAATACATCTAGGGCAAAAAGTTTTAATGTAAGTGCCGATGTGAATTTGGATTATAACATTGTCAAAAACCTGACCTTATCATCTTATAACAGAGCCAGATTGGTAAACTACCGTAGCGACAGTTTTAACGATAAAAGAACAAAATCTGGTGCAACCAACAATGGTACAGCTTATGCCTCGACTTCCTATAGCAATACTTTGTTAACCTCTAACCGTTTAAGATATAGCAATACTTTTGGTAAACATACTTTAGCGATTTTGGCGGTTGGAGAAATTGAGCAAGGCTATTCAGAATCATTAAATGCCAACGTAAAAAATCTGCCTGCTGGCAGAGATGCCTTTAGTACGGCAACGGATATCGTAACCAATCCGTCGGGAGGTAATGATACGTATCAATTCAGTAAATATTTAGGTCAAGTTGATTACAGTTACAATAATAAATATTTTGCTGTAGCCTCTTATGTAAGTGAGTATTCTTCGAGGTTTGGTAGCAATAAACCAAATGGTAACTTTTATCAGTTGGGCGCTTCGTGGATTGCAAGTAATGAAGATTTCTTGAAAGACAATAAAACCATTACCTTTTTAAAATTGCGTAGCAGTTACGGAACTACAGGTAATGCTTATGGTATTGGTTACTATGCAGCATTAGGTCTGTATTCTATCTCTTCTGGCGCAAGTTATGCTGGTTTGCCAGGTGCCGCACCAAGTCAAAAAGCCAATCCAGACTTGACTTGGGAAAAATCAAAATCTGCAAATATAGGGGTAGACATTACCTTGTTTAAAAGAGTTGACCTAAGTATTGATGCTTACCATAAAGAAGCGGCTTCCTTATTGTTCTTTAGACCTTTACCGGCAACAACGGGTTACAGTGGTGTGTATGAGAATGTAGGAAACGTAAGAAACAGAGGTATCGAGTTTAACTTGACCACAAAGAATTTTGTAGGTGCATTTAAATGGGAAACCAACTTGAACATGGCCTTTAACAGAAACAAGGTTTTAGAGGTGAACCAAGGACGATCAGAGGTAAGTACGGGAGCTAGACAACCTATTGCTGTTGGCCATAATATGGACGAATGGTTTATGCCGGTATGGTCTGGTGTTGATCCAGCTACAGGTTCACCGCTATGGGAAAACAGAGTGAAAGATGCGGATGGAAAAGAATTTTTGACCTATACCAGCAATTATAATGCAGCAAGTAGATTGTACACTGGTAAATCATCAGCACCGAAATTTACGGGTGGTTTAACCAATGATTTCGAATACAAAAACTTTACCCTTTCTACCTTTTTCAACTTTGTATATGGCAATTATGTATACAACGATAGCCGTTTCTTTTTCGACAGTGATGGATTATACGAAAGTTATAACCAGATGCAATTGGCCAAAGGCTGGAGCAGATGGGAAAAACCAGGTGATCTGGCTACACACCCTAAACCTATCCATGGTAGAGCCGATAACTCTAATGCAACTTCGACAAGATATTTAGAGGATGGAAGTTATATCCGTTTACGTAACGTAACCCTAGGTTACAATCTGCCATCAGCTTGGCTAAGCAGAGCTAAAATTAGCAGGGCGAGGATTTTTGTGAGCGGTGATAACTTATGGACGTTGACCAAGTTTAGTGGTACGGATCCAGAGGTTGAGTTGGGCAACGGAGAATCTTCTATCAAATATCCAATCAGTAAAAAGTTGTTAGTTGGTGTAAACATCACGTTGTAATATCAGAAACGGTCATTTAAATGGCCATTTATTTAAAAATTAAGCATTTTTTGTCATGAAAATAAAATATTTAAAAGTGTTGTTACTTACTGCTTTAGTGACCATAGGTAGTACCGCATGTAAGAAAACATTCAACCCATCAACTGCAATTGATGAAAATTCTGCCTTAACAAGTGAGGCCGATATCGAAACAGCTACCATTGGAACTTACGCCCTTTTTAAAGCGGAGGCTTATGTAAGAAGTGGTTATTTTTTCACAGAATATCCAACAGATGAGATTGCCCAAGGCCAGAACTCATCAGATGATCTAAGTAATATCTATAAATATACCCCGATCAAAACCTCAGGACATGCAGCCAATTTTTGGTCAAGCGCCTATAAATCGATCAGTGCGGCAAATAGGGTTATAGAGGCTATAAATGATAATGCAAGCGCTCCACTTAGACAATTAAAAGGAGAAAACTTGTACATCAGAGGGATGCTTCATTTTAACCTGGTCCGTATTTTTGGCAGACCTTATTCGCAGAACCCAAGTACCAACCTTGGTGTGCCTATCCTGAAAGATGGATTAACAGAAGATCAGAAACTAACCTTGGCCAGAAGTAATGTTAAGGAAGTTTATGATGCTGTTGTTGCCGATCTATTGAAAGCCAGCGACCTGATGACCCAATCCAAAACCAATTCATTTGCTTCAAAGGAAGTAGCTTATGCTTTATTGTCGCGTGTATACCTGTACATGGAAAACAATGAAAAGGCCATTGAGTATGCAGATAAAGTGATCAATTCTGGACGTTATAGCTTATTGTCTTCTGGCGAATACCCAACTTATTTTAGAGGAGTACCAGATGGAAATAAAGAAACCATTTTCTGTATCAGACACATCAAAACAGAAGACCGAGGTTTCTCTTCTATTGGCTCGATGTATTTTAGTGGCGACGCCAGTGGCAATCCTTTAAATCAGGCGGCCAGTGGTTGGGGAGAGATCTATGCTTCTAAAAAACTTTACGATGCACTGAGTGCAAACCCTCAAGATCTAAGGTTAAAGTTTATCAGTCCATTGATAGAAAATGGAGTAGTGAAACTGAACAACAAGATTACACCTAACGTACCGATGTACTATATCAATAAATATAGCTTACAAGAAGGTATCGTTAACTTGAGTTCGCCAGTTTATATCCGTTTGGCAGAGATGTACCTGAATAGGGCAGAAGCCAATGCAAAACTTGGTGCTGGCAAAGAACAATTGGCTTTAGATGATGTAAACAGAATCAGAACCAGAGCTGGGATCCCAACATTGACATTAGCTGGCTTGGCCACGAGTGGTAAAACTGTTTTGGAAGCAGTATTGGATGAGCGTTGGTACGAACTTTCTTTCGAAGGGCACCGTGCCTATGATCTATTCCGTAACAATAGGGCATTGACCAGAAACTATCCTGGTACAGGAACCTCTACCAATCAGGTGGTACAGCCAGGCGATAGCAAGATCATTGCCTTTATCCCACAGAATGAAATAGACAAGAATAAAAACTTGGTACAAAATCCATAACAACCTACAGTTGATCAAATAAAATTATATAGATGAAAAAAATAAAATACTTACTATTCGCAAGCACATTAATGTTTGTGATGGCCTGTGATAAAGCTGATTCGGTTATTTTTAAAGACGAATCTACAGCTTTGACCGTTTCTAAAAAGGACTGGACGATTACAGCTTCCAGTTTTTCTGCAGACGAAGCACCAAATGGCACGCCTGATAAATTGATCGATAATGACTCGAAAACCTATTGGCACACTGATTATTCTGTGGTAACCCCATATCCACATTGGGTACTGATAGACATGAAGAAAGAAGTGAAGATGATTTCGGTTGGCGTAACCAATAGGTACGCTGCTACACCCAATGCCGTAGGGATGAAAAAGTTCAAGTTGGAAGGCAGTACCGATGGTACCACATTTACCAGTTTGGGCGAGTTCAATTTTGCAATCTCTAACGATCTGCAAAACTTTCCGGTTTCATCGGCAAAAGGTTACCGTTATCTCAAACTAACAGCTTTAGAACCTCAAAGAGCGGGTACCAACCATACTTTTTTGGGCGAAATTGATGTTTTCGGCGTAAAATAACACTAGGCTAACTGCCTTGATGTCAATTTGATGTTGGGGCAGTTGATTTTAAATACATTTAACCTATCTAAATCTACCTATGAAAAATATAATCAACAAGTTGATGTTCGCCCTGTTGCTGAGTTTTGTGTTGTTGGCTTGTAAAAAGACAGAAACGACCGAGACACCGGTTGTACCTACACCAGATCCTCCAAAAACTACCTATACCTACAATACTGCAGATGGCTTTGGTAGTGATCGGATGCATAATCTAAACATTGTTTACTTTGTACCAAAAGACCTAGACACGGTAGCGGGTTATAAAAAACGTTTGAGCGAGATTTTGTTAATGGGACAGAAGTTCTATAAAGAAGAAATGACCCGATTGGGTTATACTGATAAAACTTTTGGATTGTGGGTAAATGCTAACAAAAGAGTAAAGATCATTACCATCTTCGGTACCAAAACAAAAAGCGAATACCCTAGAGAGGGTGGGGCGGGTGCCATTGCAGCAGAAATCAATGCTTATTTTGCCGCAAACCCAAATGATCAAACGAGTGTACATACTTTAATCCTGTTGCCACCCTATGGTTACAATGCCGATGGTACGCCCATCGATGGCCCATTTTATGGTACGGGTAAATGGTGTTATGCCATGGATTATGAAGGCCTTGAACCCAAATACATCGGCACCAATAAGTTTACCAAATGGTATGGAGGGATGATGCACGAATTGGGTCATGGTTTAAACCTACCACACAATTGTTTAAAAATGACAGAAAAGACAAGTTTAGGAACGGCTCTCATGGGTGCAGGCAACTACACCCTGAGCCTTTCTAAAACGAGTTTAACTGCAACAGATGCAGCGATATTAAATGCCAACCAAGTATTTAACATCGATGATAAAACCTATTATGGTGCAGTAACGGCAACAATAAGTACGATCAGCGCCAGTTATGATGCAACCAAGTCAACAATTGTTATTTCAGGTAAATACACCACCAATGGCAAGGTAAATAGTATCGTTTATTACAATGACCCTAACGTCAACAACGAAGGCCTTGGTGTAAACAAAGACTATAATGCGGTTACCTGGGAGTCGAAACCATTCGGTGCTAACGAATTTAAGATAGAAATACCTTTGGCAGATTTGGAGTTTAAAGGCAATACTGAATACGAACTGAGACTTGGGCTAGTCCATGAAAATGGCACTATTAAGAGTTTTAGCTATCTATATCAATTTGTAAATAACCTTCCAGTTTTAGAATTTGGTACCCGTAACGAATTGAGTAAGCAAGGTTGGTCTATCAGTGCTTTCAGTTCTGAAGAGACCTCTGGCGAGGGTGCAACTGATGGACGTGCTGTCAAACTGATTGACGGCGACCTGAACAGCTATTGGCATTCTAAATGGACAGGTACTGCTGCAAGCTATCCGCATTACGTAACCATCGACATTGGCAGTTCCAGATCAATAGCTGGTATCTCTATTGCACAAAGAAGTAGCTTATCTCGTTCTGTTAAGGATTTTGAGATTTTGCTCAGCACCGATGGCCAAAATTTCAGTTCTGCTGGTAATTATACATTGGTCAATAGTGCTTCAATTCAATATTTTAACTTACCAGCTCAACAGACAATCAGGTATTTTAAGATTGTTGCCAAATCTGCCCATGATGGAGACAAGTTCGCCGCACTTGCAGAAGTTGGTGCCTATTAAGATCACATTCCTTCTTTTACTTTTAATGATGAGCTTGGCCCCTTTTTGGGGTCAGGCTTTTTTTAGAATAAGCTCGTCTGGGCCCGAGGGATTTTGAACAAAGTACGGTCCAGTTCTATTTCTTCTACATTGAGTCCATTTAGCCTACAATGCAGTTTAAAGGTATTTCTGATCAGTTCTGCAAAATTACCCTCACCACGCATTCTGGTGCCAAACCTGCTGTCGTTTACATTTCCATTATGGCAACTTTGGATCATATGCCATACTTTATCAAATCGATCTGGAAAGTTTTTACGCAGCCAGTCTTCAAATATCTTGTTGATGGAACCATTTAACCGCACTACCGTATAACCAGCGCATTTGGCCCCATTATTGGCACTTGCTTTTAAAATTGCGGGCAGTTCGTGGTTGTTTAACCCCGGGATCATTGGGGCAGCCATTACGCCTGTTGGTAGATTGACCTTGCTCAATTCTTCAATGATCTTCAACCGTTGTTTTGCAGTGGTTGTTCTAGGTTCTAATTTTAAACGTAATTTTTCATCCAAGCTGGTAATGGATACATAGACCATGGCCAGTTTAAGTTTGGCCATTTCCTGTAGGATATCAAGATCTCTAAGGATCAGCGCATTTTTGGTAATCATGGCAATGGGCTGTTTATAGGCCAATGCAATTTCCAACAACTGTCTGGTCAGTTTAAATTTTCTTTCGGCAGGTTGGTAGCAGTCTGTATTACCAGATAAGGAAATGGGGTAGGCATCCCAACCTTTTCTTTCCAGAAATTTTTTGAACAGTTCTGGCGCATCTTTTTTAACGATGATTTTTCGCTCAAAATCCAATCCCGCACTAAAACCCCAATACTCATGCGAATTACGGGCATAACAATAAATACAACCATGCTCGCATCCCTGATAGGGATTGAGGGAATAACCCATCCTTACATCTGGACTATCTACCTTGTTGACCACTGTTTTTGATTTACCGATAATGAAAGTTGTTTTTTCATTCGGTTCTTCCCAATCATCTATACCTTCTATATGCTCCTTTGCCAAAGCATTTTTTAGGAATTTATTGGCGGTGTTCAACTGCGCACCACGTCCGTTGAGGTAATTGTTTGGGTTTTCTTCTGCCGTACTCATAACCTAAAATTACTAAAAATATTAGCAATTTTAAGCCCGACTTTTCAACATTAGGACTTATTTTTTCGTTTTTACAGGAGGGGTATAATCCATAGGTACCATATCGCCCACTTTTTCATAGGCCCAGTAACCCTGATACAAGAGGCTTCTTGGGTCAAAGATGCCACCATTGGCATAAAAATAGGCTTTGGGCTGTAGCTTATAAATTACGGATATCTGGTACTCTGGCATATCCATAGGTCTAGTCTGTCTGTGGCCAGAAAAAGCGAAGCCCCCAGGCTCCATCTCATTTTTATAGATAATGTATAAGGCATCCTGATAGTTCATCATCTTGATGTCCTTGTTAAATACTTTTACTAAGGTATCTACCAAAACATCAGCCCTAATGAGCGTATTCATCACTTTAGACTCACTTCTTTGTCTTAACCAATAAGATAATGAATCAGAACCATTAAACGTAAGTGTCCTGATCAAGCCGTTATTGCCAGCAGTTAGCCTTTTCACATTGGCGTTGATCACACTATCAGGTTTTCTATTGGGATTGGGGATTTCTACTAATTTATTGATCACAAAACCTTCCTCTTTCACCCTGTTTTCGTATAGTGATTTAAAAAAATGTTGTGTTGATCCATTATAGGCAACCTCTCGCGCCTTAGCCCATTTTTTTTGCTTGCTATTGCTACCTTTCAATTCTTCAAAAAACGGTTGTCCTTCATAATAAAAAATCCTTGACTTATAGTTGTATTCAAAATTATCGACTAGATATTTTACCCGGTAACCCAGCGCTTTGTTTTCTATGACCAGAAATTCAAGACTTTTACCACTCAGCACACTGGTTTCTCTATCATAGTTGAAGATCAGCTCCTGAGGGTTCAATAAGGTGCAAGATTGAGAGTTGGCAGATAGTCCGATAAAAAGTTCTTTGAACAATTGCAGATAGCCTGCTCTTTTTGGGTCTGGTTTAACTACGATTTCGTTCAATGTGGTAGTACTTTCTTGTAACAATACATCGAGGTCTACAGATTTATCCGACAGGATGATATTCTTTTTATAAGATACATAACCAATCATTTGGATCAGGATGTCGTAATTGCCAGGGGCCAGATTTGGCAGCGAAAACTTGCCGTCGTTATTGGAAACGGTTGTCATTTTGTAACCAGCTACATACACAACTGCACCTGGTAGTGCACCAGTTTTATCTTTAATGGTACCATTAATATGGTAAGTATTTTGTGCCGATGCAACGATACTGGTAGAAACGAAAATAAGTAAGGTAAGGAAAAGCTGCTTGATCATTGAAATTGTAGTTTTGTGATAAAGGAAGTTATTTGCCAAATATAAGCTATGGGGAGTAATCTATTGGTATTAATCTCCGATTTTTTCGTAGGTCAAATAATCTTGGTAAAGTACGTTGCTGCTGCCATTAACATAGCAAAGAATCTTTGGCACTAGTTTGTTGATGATTGACCTATATCATCCCTAACCATGCCGTTAATAGCAAATGAAGCTAAGCTGATGCCCAATAAAAGTACAAAATTTACAATTAGCTCCTTTAGCATCCGACTAATATAACTAATTAGTTAGTTTTTTAAAAATAAAATTATCGGTTATTGTTCAATCCGATCAAACGTTTTTACGTATATTTAATTGTCTCTATTATACCTTTTTATGAAAAACACTTTAACATGCATTATTATTGACGATGATGACTTGGACAGGATGGCTGTTGAAGTAGAGGTGAGAGCACATCAGCAAATAAAAGTATTGGGGAGTTTCAGCAATCCCATTGAAGCTTTGGATTTCATCAAGATTCAACGACCAGATATCTTGTTCTTGGATATAGACATGCCAGAATTGAATGGATTGGATTTCATCAAATCGATTACAGCATTAGATACCATCAATATTATTATTTCTTCCCATCCAGAATATGCCTTGCAGGGTTTCCAGTTAAAGGTGTTCGATTTTATTTTGAAACCATTGGAGAGTGCGCGTTTTGAGAGCACCATTAAAAGGGTATTAGATTTTACGCAGTTAAAAGACAAGGCAGAGGCTTATGATGTGCTTTTTGAAAATGAGAAGATCATCTTTAAGGAAGGGCACCAGATGGTAACCTTAAATTCGAATGAGATACTGTATCTGGAAGCCTATGGCGACTATACAAAAATAGTAACCGACAAAAAGGAGCATTTAACGCTAGCAACGCTATCTAATTTTTTAGAGTCGCTACCTACCGGAAAATTTATGCGGATCCATAGAAGCTACGTAGTGGCCACCAACAAAATAGACAGCTTTGGCACCAAACAAGTCAGGATTGGGTTAAATACCTTGCCTATCGGGAAAACCTATCTTAAAGAAGCAAAACAAGTATTTAAGTAATGAAACACATTAAAACGCTCTTCATCATTCTTTTGACCACATGGTCTACCCTTTGTTTTGCACAACAGGACAAACATCTTCAACTACTTAACGAGAAAAGAAAAGCCTGTGAAACCATTATGGCTTCTTTTAATGGTAAAACTGAGACCATCGATCTGTTGATCAAAGAAGGGGAAGCAGGTTTGAAAATTGTGAATCCGAAAGAGTACAACTATAAGATTTTATTTAGTAGTGCTGTGGGAACAGGGTATTATTACAAGCAGAATTTTAAATTGGCCAAGCAATATTTTGAAATGGCAAATGAAGCTGCGGTACAAGGTAACATGATTGCCAAAAGTGCCAAGGCATTGGGTAACCTGATTTCTATCTACCACTATGTAGGGATGCAGGGAAAGGCAGATTCGGCTGCCCAAAGGCTAAAACAGATCGTAGAAACGACCGATACCCTGAAAAATAAAACAGATATCTATTTTAACTTGGGGATGTACAACCAGCAACAAAAGTTTTATTATGGTATCGCACTGAGCAATTTCTTGAAAAGCGTAGAGCTTCATAAACCTATCGTAGATACGACTAAAATTTTAAAGCTCAAATTAGATTACGGGTCGAAACTAATGATGGTAGCCGAAATCTATCTATATCTGAAACAGCCCAATAAAGCCTTAGAATATTTGAACGAGTCTAAACCTTATCTAAATTCATCCATTGTTGTTGATGTAGCTGCTTATGGTAAATTTATAAGAAGTTATGCCTTGCTGAACAATAAAACAGAAGCACTTCGATATTATAACCTTTTACATAAAGTTGTTGGCGATAAACCAGGCAGATGGTCCGAATTGGTTTCGTCAAGCTTAGAAATGGGGCTTTTGGCCCTTAAAGACAAAGATTTTAAATTGGCTAAATCTTATATAGATAAAGCAGATAAACAATCAAAAATAGATAATAATGAAGTTTTAACCTGTGGGGTTAATCAGGCTTATGGCGATTACTACAAAGCCATTGATAACAAATCCTTAGCCATTAAGTATTATAAAATGGCAGAACACGGCTCTGCCTTATATAACAAAGAACAATATTCTGATCTGTTAAAAGCACTTACCCAATTAGAAATGGCATCGGGTAATGATAAGGTAGCTGCCGATTATTTTAGTAGATACGTTACGTTATCAGACTCGCTGAGCCAAAGAAAAATATCATTGAATTTGGCAGAAATGGAAGCTAAATTCCAAAATGAATCCAAGCAGCGTGAAATAGGGGCACTAAACAAAGAAAATGAAGCAAAAAATCTCCAACTCAAACAAGAACGAAATACAAGATGGTTGTTAATTGGAGGTGCGGTTTTATTGTTCATCGCATTGCTGTCCATTTACCTCAATTTTAGGAACAAACAAAAGGCAAATCTATTGTTAGACAAAAAGAACAAACAACTAGATCAGTTGAATGAGCAATTGACTGGTGCCAACCAAACCAAAGCTAAATTGTTCAGCATCATATCACATGACTTACGCAGCCCAGTTAGTCAATTGTTTACTTTCTTAAAACTACAACAGGCCAATCCAAACTATTTAACGGAAGAAGAGAAGGTGCAGCACCAGAAAAAATTGATGCAATCTTCTTCAAGTTTACTGGCCACCATGGAAGATTTGCTGTTATGGTCGAAAAGCCAGATGGAAAATTTTGAGCTGGATATTGATACCATTGCCATAGATCAGCTATTTGAAGAAGCAACCCTGTTGATGCAAAACCAGGCAGAGGCTAAAAGATTGACGATCAGCACGGGCAATATAGCTTTGACAAATCTGCAAAGTGACCAAAATCTACTGATCATTGTGTTAAGAAATCTACTTCAAAATGCCATCAATCATGCTTATACAGATACTAATATTTATCTGAACGCTGCGATAAATGAAGATGGAAAATCTTATCTATCCATTTTAAACCAAGGTGAAGTGATCCCATTGGAGAAAATAAACGAGTTGACCACAGACCATAATGTAAGCAGTAAATCGTCGGGTTATGGTTTATTGATCGTTAGAGAATTGCTAGCCAAACTTAATGCCTCCTTACAGATCAAAAGTGATGAAAATGGCACCCAGATGATGGTGGTTTTCTTGGGCTGATTGTTGTTTACCCTTCCATTCGACGATTAATTCAGCTATTTGATAGATCAATATTGTCTATTTTTTGTACTTAAACCTAGTTTTAAGTATAACATAACAACATGGACATACTTTATCATAAGCTGGCGTCAAAAACATTTTTTTTAAAGTTTCTTTTGCTGCTCCTTGTACTATCTTCTTGTCAAAGCGAAGAACCTGTTCAATCAATCGAGTATTTTTCTGCAATAATTGATGGTCAGCCTTGGCAAGCAGTTCCATCTCAAAACCTCAAAAAATACAATGTCAGCTATAAGGTGCTTAGCCACCAGCTCTCCATTGTTGCGCAAGGAAAAGATGGCGCTAGAATGGAGGTTTCCTTCCATCATGCTGGTGCTTTAAACATTGGCAATTATCCCTCTACGATCAGTGATGAAGGTATCCAAAGTGGAATATTCTATGCACCCAAAGAAAGAAACGCTGGCACAGAAATGTCAAGTGTAACTTATGATATACCCGTGCAGGAAAATACAGTACAAATTACCAAATTAGACAAAACAGACCAAAAGGCTTATGTAATTGAAGGGAAGTTCTCTTCGTTGCTCTATGCATTACATCAAAAAAATCCCAAAAGAACAAGTCGACTAACCGCTGGTAGATTTAGGGTAATCTATTATCCAGATGCCTATAATCCTACATTCTAACTCGTTTTTCTTTCACCGATCATTTGTAGCCGTTCATCGATTTTAAAAAGACTAGGCTTAAGATAGATCTTACCTTCATTTAAACATAAAGCCTAACCTCATTAATAAATACAATCATGAAAAGAACATTATCCCTAATCTTAATTCTATCTTTCACCATTTTATGTAGCTGCAATTCAAACAATGGTAAGGATGCCACCGCTTCAAAAGGCCAAAATGAAAATACAGAAAGTAACGACCTCTATTTCAATTATAGTATTGATGGAAAAGAAATCAATGTAGATACTACTGATATTTTAACCTCATATAACGAGTTCGGTGCTACCGATAGAGAATTTAAAATCTTTGCAGGGAAAGACGGAGAGACGAGTCTGATATTGACCATTGTCTCCGACATGTCTAAACCTTCCAGTACACCAAACGGAACTCCAAATGCAGCCGAGAAATTGGTGCAAGGAAGCGTATCCCTACAGAATTATCCTACAAAGGGTTTTACGTTTAACAGTTACGATTATTTACTGAACCCCAAGCCAGCCGTAATACCAGATGCAATTGTGATCACCAAGAGTGAAAAGGTTGGAGAAGTTGCGCGGATTTTGACCGGAACAATCAATGTAACAGTAAGAGGGGACGAGAATAAACAGAATGACCCTCATATCAAAGACTATGTAATCAAAGGGAAGTTTAGAATCAAACACGAATTTAAAGGACTTAAGTTTTAACTAACATATTCAGATCTTATGAAAACAAAACTATACTTGGTGCTGATCACAATCGGTATTGTGATCAGTTCATGTAAAAAAAGTAAAGACCCAGAACCAGAACTCAGCCAAACACCTGTTGTTTATATCGCAGGTTATGAAATTGACGCTGCTGGAAAAAGAACTGGTAAATATTGGAAAGATGGGGTAGCAACTTTCATTGAAGATGCTAGTAAAAATATAGATGTTAGAGCCATTGCTGTGGTTGGGAATGATATTTATATTGGAGGAACAGAGGTCCTAACTTCTGGAAATACCATAGTCAAATATTGGAAAAATGGTACACCTGTAAATCTCACTTCTGGAACTACATTTGAAGGGGTAACCGGTATTGCCATTGCCGGAAATGATGTTTATGTAGCAGGTTATGAGTATAGTGCCAGCACTTATAAGTACACTGCAAAATATTGGAAGAACGGAGTAGGCACCAGATTAACAGATGGAGTATTTGATGCTCGAGCTACCGCCATAGCCATTTCTGGAAATGATGTCTACATTACTGGCTACGAAAAAAATATAGCCAAATATTGGAAAAATGGAGTTGCCGTAAACTTGACCAATACCACACAAAATGCTACTGCTGATGCCATTGCGATTGCTGGTCCAGATATTTACATTGCTGGGTTTGCCTATAATGCGGCACTCGATAAAAGTGGTGCTGCTTATTGGAAAAATGGAAGTCTGGTTTCACTAGATATCGTCAAACCAGATTTAGCAAGCACAAGTGCAAAGGGAATAGCAATTATTGGTAATGACGTGCATCTGGTTGGTGGCTTATACAATAGCAGCTTATCGATGAACACAGCCAGATATTGGAAAAATAATACATCAACAGATCTAGGCAATGGCATACAATACTCTTCTGCAAATGGTATTGCTGTTTCAGGCAATGATGTATATGTAGCAGGTTCTGAAGTAAATGCAAGTGGGAAAACTGTGGCCAAATACTGGAAAAATGGCACTGGGATAAATATTAGCGATGGCACAAAAAATACCGTAGCCATTGCAATTACAGTAAAATAACCAGCTTTATCGACAATTATCAATCAAGATTTACCTATAAAACTAAAACCATGAAAAAACTGATATTCGCATTGATTGCAATGAGTATAGCATTCAATGCCTGCAAAAAGGACAGCATAGAAGAACCTGTCAAAAAAGAGCCAGCCCATCAAAACCTATTGATCAAAAGAGTAGATAACGATGGTCTTGTTTTTAACTATACCTATGATGCCAGCAATAGGTTGATCAATTATACCAGAACTGCTAATGCATCTAATCCTTCACAAAATTTCACCTTTACCTACAATAGCAATGGTACGGTAGCAGAAATGATCAATAACAACAGCTCAAAAACTACTATTTCTTATAATGCCGACGGAACAATCAGCAAAAAATTAGAATACAATGGAACTGGAGCCTCTGCAACCTTGGTCAACACTTTTCTGTATAGTTATGCAGCTGGTGTAATTACAGAGAACTATATTTTTGCACCAACAGGCGGTGGCTGGCGGAATTTATATACTTACGATCTAAAAGGAAATTTGATAGAGGTAAAATCGTATACAACAACTTCAAGCGATCCAATAGGTACCTTTTCTGGTACCATTACCTATAAAAACTACGATGATAAACCCTATCATGCAAGTTCTATACCTACCGCATTCTTCTTTCCAAACCTGTCTATTAATAATGTTGGCACAGTTGGTTATAGCTGGGGCAATATACCTTATACTTATGAGTACAATGAAGATGGCTATCCTACCAAAAAAAGCGATGGCACGAATACTTCAACATTTGAGTATAAAAGACTATAAGTCTTACTGTTGGTCGACCTCTATCGATCATTACGTATCGTTCATCGATAATCACCATGATTGGCTTACCAAGAGAATTATATTCACTTATTAAAAATTAGCTCATGAAAACAATATTCAAACTTCAAAAATTTTCAGCTCTTTTTCTTTTTGTCAGCTGTTTGATCGGCGTTACCAATTTGTATGCACAGAAGATAGATGTAAAGGAAAAAGCCAAAACAGCAGCCACTAATAAAGCAGACAGAAAGGTGGATGAAACCATTGACAAAGGCTTGGATAAATTAGAAAAAGGTATTGGCGGTCTCTTTAAGAAAAAAGATAAAGCAACAGAAACTACAGATAAGGCTCAAAATAAAAAGACTAAAGATGCAGAGGTTAATGGACAAGATGAACCTTCTTTTTCTACCTATAACAAATTTGACTTCGTACCTGGCGACAAGATTTTGGCGTTTGACGACTTTAAGCAAGATGCCCTTGGAGACCTGCCCGCTAAATGGAACAGTACAGGTGGAGCAGAAATTGTAAAGGTAAATGGCACTGATTTTAATTGGGTACAACTGAGTGGGGCTGATGCATTTTTCTCTCCTCAATATACGGCCAAGATGCCTGATAACTGCACTGTAGATTTTGATATGGTGGTAACTTTTAATCCAGAATCAAATTGGTACCAAAGGTTTTATATAGAGATACTTTCTTCGGCAAAATTAGCTGCGGCGTCAGAAAAGGCATATATGCCATCAAATAGTGGCATTTCTTTCGAAATGGCTCCCAAAGATAGAGCAATCAATGCAAGGAGTTACCTCAAAGGAGAAACACTGACCGAATCAGCTGGCCAATTTGCAAAATTGAATGCCAAAAAACCAATCCACGTTTCGATGGTAAGGCAGCAGCAACGTGTGAAGATCTATTTTGATGAGAAAAAGGTATTTGACCTTCCACAGGCATTGGCCGTTGAGCCAAACTATTACCTACGCTTTGGGACTTTTGTACAAGACGAAGGCGATTCTGAAACCACTAAAATGTACATCAGCAATTTGCGCTATGCCATAGGCAAACCAGATATGCGCAACAAATTGTTGACCGAAGGCAAATTGGTAACCCGTGGCATTTTATTCGATTCTGGATCTGCGGTAATTAAACCTCAATCTGCAGGTGTATTAAAAGAAATTGCTGCGGTTTTAAACGATAATCCCCAGTTAAAGGTAAAGATTGTTGGCCATACCGATAGTGATGGAGACAATGCTAAAAACCTACAATTGTCTGAACAAAGGGCAATGGCCATTAAAACAGCTTTGGTGAATGATTTTAATGTAAATGAAGATCACTTAACGGCAGAGGGAAAAGGAGAAACCCAACCTAGCGATGTAAATACAACCGCTGTAGGAAAGGCCAATAATAGAAGGGTAGAGTTTATCAAACTATAGTTTATTATCGAATTATTGATCTATTTAGAAATGAAAAAGTATATTTTAATTTTATTTACGTGTTTGGCTTTCTTCTCTTCGGCCTTGGCACAAGACTGCAAAAATTTTATCTACATGACCAATGGTAAAGTGGTAAAATATAGTTCAACCAACCCCAAAGGAAAACTGGTTACAAAAATGGTCTATAGTGTAAAGGCCAAATCTGGTCATAAGGCAACAGTAAGTTCGCAGGTTTTTGATGATAAAGGGAAGGAACTAAGTACTGCCGAAGCTGAAATGATCTGTGACGGCAATAGTTTGAAAATTGACATGAGAAATTTTATGCCAAGTGCTAATGCTTCACAGTTTAAAGGAATGACTGCAAAAGCCGATGTTTCTTATTTGAATTATCCAACTAAGATGCAAACTGGTCAAGAGCTACCAGATGGAGATTTTAACATGCAGATGTTTAACGACTCGCAAAAAATGGCAGATATTGGTTTTAAAATCATCAATAGAAAAGTAGAAGGTATAGAAAGTATAACTACACCCGCTGGTACGTACGACTGTTTTAAGATCACTTACAATGCAGAACTTAAAACCACCACGTTTGGGATTTCCATCCCGATCAACATGAAAATAACGGAGTGGTATGCTGCAAAATTAGGCTTGTATGTGAAGTCTGAAGCGTCCAATAAAAATGGGAAATTAATGAGTACAACCTTGCTTGATAGCATTGATTGATATAATTTAAATCCAAACCTTGGTTCGTGTCGACACGAACCGAGGAGAGGGTTTTTATGTTGATTGCAATAATTCTTTTGCATTTTGTAGGGCAGAAGCCCCAGGATTTTTTCCACTTAACATTTCCGCAATTGCGCCCACTCTATCCTCTGCACTAAGCTTACGGATGCCCGTGGTTGTTTTATTACCCGTTTCATTTTTATAGACAAAATAATGGGAATTGCCTTTAGCAGCAATTTGTGGTAAATGCGTTATGGATAAAACCTGCATGTTTTGGCCTAATTCTGCAATTACCTGACCAACTTTTAAAGCAGTTTCTCCAGAAATGCCAGTATCGATTTCATCAAATATTAAAGTAGGTAAAGAAGTGTATTTGGCCAATAAAGCTTTGATGGCCAGCATTAGTCTTGACAGCTCACCCCCAGATGCTACCTTATTTACCGGCGCAAGTGCTTGTCCCGCGTTAGCCGTAAATAGTAAGGTAATTTCATCCAAACCATCTTTGTTCAATTGTGTTAGCAACTGTTGGTTCAAAATGATTTTAGCATTTGGCATCCCCACTTGTTGAAGTGTTTTACTGGTTTCAGTCTCTACCAATTGGATGGCCTTTTTTCTATTCGTACTTAATTCTTGAGCCTTTTGGCTTAGCGAAGAATGTAGTACTTCTATCGTTTTCTTTAATTGTTCGATATGTTCATCGGAAGAAAGCAGTTGGTTAAGATTGTGTTCGAGCTGTTGTTGGATCGCCAATAACCCTTCATTATTGGCCACACGATGTTTTTGCTGTAGGCTATAAAAAATATCCAGGCGTTCTTGTATAAATGTCAATCGCTCTGCATTGTGTAGGGTATCTTCCTCCATGGCCGTGATTTCCTGAGTAATATCCTTGATTTCAATAATGCTCGAACGTAACCTATCATGCAGCGCAACAATTACTGGATCAAATTTCTCTACCCCACTTAATTGAAGTCCAGCTTCTTTGAGTTGGGTTAGGGCAGAAGCCTCATTTTCTGAAAGTAGGTTTGTTGCCGTCAGTAGATTTCTTTTAATGGTTTCGGCATGGGTCAGTTTTTCCAACTCCTGCTCCAGTTCTTCCTGTTCACCTATCTTTAGCGTAGCCTGTTCCAATTCGTTGAACAAAAACTGCTCATAATCTTGTTTGCTACGAGCTTCATCAGCTTTATCGATCATTTCTTTTAATCGGAGCTGTTCTTGTTTCAATTGTTTAAACCCAGTTCTGTAATCACTCAGTAATTGGGTATGATTAGCTAATGCATCAACAATCAACAACTGAAAATTGGCATCATTGATCTCTTGGGTAGCATGTTGAGAATGGATATCGATCAGTTGTTCGCCGATCAGCTTAAGAATAGCTAAATTAACGGGCGTATCATTGATGAAAGACCTCGATTTACCATCCATGGATATTTCTCTACGTAAAATACTTTCCTTGAAAAAATCTAAGTCATTGGCTTCAAAAACAGTTTTGAGTTTATCGTCAGCCAATAAAAAAGCACCTTCTATTACACATTTTTTATCTTGATTGAAAAAGTATTTGCTTTCTGCCCGTTGACCCAAGATCAAAGAAAGCGCCCCTAAAATAATAGATTTTCCGGCGCCAGTTTCACCAGTAATGATATTCAGCCCTTGATCAAATTCAATGTCCAGGCTGTCAATTAAAGCATAGTTGCGTATAGAAAGTTTTTGTAGCATATCCAAGTGCTAAATTAGCATAAAAGCTCATCGATATCAAAAATCGATGAGCTTTTATTATAAGATGGAAGATATGGTTATTTAGTTTTTTCGAGTACACGTTCAATCTCCTTTTCCAAACTTCCTTTGCCGTCATCATCCTTACCAAAGCCAGAAAAACGAGATACGATTTTGCCATTTGGATCGATCAATACAAAGGTAGGGTAGCTATTTATCCCATATTTCATGGCAATCTCACTATCTGAGCCCTTCCCATCCCAAATACTTGGCCATTTGGGTTGATCTCTATCCAAACCTTGCTGCACTATCTTTTGATTTGATTCTACATAAAAAGTAACAATCTGTAATCGGTCTATATATTTATTATTCAGTTTTTTAAGGTCTTCTGTGGCTAGGATACAAGGACCACAATAGGTTTCTGTAAAATCCAACAAAATGTATTTGCCTTTAAAAGAAGATAAGGTATATTTTTTACCGCTGAGGTCTTTGGCCTCAAAATCATGGTATTCATCACCTTTTTTTAAGGTGTTGCCAACTTTGATATAATTGGTTAATCGAGTGCCAAATAACCCATTTTTAAATTTTGGGTCAACAGCTTGCAACATCTTTTCTAGTTGCTCTTTTTTATACTGCGCTCTTTTATAATACAACTGTTGCAAACCTGCATGAGAATTATAGTATTTTGCAATAAATTGATCAGTAATGGCTTCTCTGGTACTGTCTAATTTCGCTACCTGTTTACTCATAGGGGCAGTAATTAGTCGTATGCTATCACTTTGTTTACCAAATACCAATGGCATCAGTATTTTCGTAATGCTATCCCTAGCTTTCCACATAGCTTTAGTGTCTTGAATTAAGATATTTGCTACATCCTGACTTGGAGATCCCTTGATTTTAACATACCAGGGAAAGTCTTTGGCATCAGCCTTAATGCTAACTTCATCAGCACCCATTAGCAGATTGGTAAAATAAAGTGCTTCTTTGGTGCTGGTATAAAGCCAAAAAGCTTTGACACTTGATATTTTTCCCTTTAGTGTAAATTTTCCATTTACAAGTATGGCACTATCAACATTTTGGTCGGTTGTGTTGTCTTTTAAATAGAATTTGGTGTGTTCTTCGAAACCAGTAAGTTCAGCTTTAATGGTATACTGTTGGGCATTTGCTGCAATAGCAAATAAAAAGAAGGATAAGAAGATGGTTATCTTTTTCATTTTGATTATAGTTTAAGGTGTACTTTTTTGCTTAAGCAATGGATGCTTTTTTGTTGCGATAAAAGTAGCTTGCTGCTATAATTCAGGGTATTAACGAATACGAATTGGTGTTAATTAGTGTTAATATTTTGGCCGGAACAGATTATTCATTTAAAAACTCAAGTATTGCCTCATTAAATTTGGTGGGGTTTTCTTCTGGAACAAAATGTGTTTCTCCTTTAAAGATCAGCAGTTTGGCACCTCTGATCCGGGCTGCAATTAATTTGGTATGTTCTGCTTTGATCAGGTCTTTTTCGCCAGCCATTACCAATACTCTTGAGCTGATTTTGCCAAGGTCATCAAGGTTGATGTTTGGCTCCGTTAAAACCATTTTTAGCAATTTTACCATTGTTTTCGCATCTACACTCTTGTCTTTTTCTAATTTAACGATGTCTCGGTTTGTCTGTTTCAAAATGCTTTCATTAACGGCAGCTGTGCTAGGATTAAGATTAGCACCCATTACCATTACCTTGTTTATATAAGTTGGATATTTGATTGCCATGATCAGCGCCGTATTTCCGCCATCACTCCAACCCAATACATTCACATTTTTTAAATGGAGCGAATCCAACAATGTTTTCATATCATCTGCAAATAGGTCATAAGTAAATTTTTCTGTAGTGTTATCCTTGCTTTTGCCCTGTGCTCTGGTATCTACGGCAATAACTTTATATTTTGCGGATAAGGCAGGAATTTGTTTCGAAAATGCGGCAATAGATTGTCCATTGCCATGCAACAATAGTAAAGGTTCTCCACTTCCATAAGTTTCGTAGTAGATTTTGGTGTTGTTGATGGTACAGAAATTGCCGGTTTTGTTGTTGTTTCCATAATAGGTTACGAAAGAAGATGTACCACCATTTGCTTTGATCAAGAGCGATTTGCCATTTTTTGCATTGGTAGAAGTTAGACTTACCGTTGTGCCTTTTGGCAGTTCTTTATTCTTGATAAAGTCTTTGAGCGGATTTTTATCATTCAGTTCAAAATTGCCATTCTCAATAGGTAAGGTAGACCAAGAACCATCAGGTTCCTGTATTTCAAGTTTCATATTGTCTGCATAGAAGTTTCCATTGCCTTCTTGGAGTACATACAGCCATATTTTTTTGGCTTTGGCATTGATAGTCGACTCGATGGTAGCAGTGTGCCATAGTGTATCAAGATGATTTTTCTTGTAACCATTTGATTGGATAAAATCGTATCTATCTTTCCCAATCTGCATTGTTCTTATAGAAATATTACTGATCGAATCATTTGGTACTGATTTTAAATCTATTGTATAACGAAATTTCTTACCGATATTTTTTTCAATAGGGAGCTCGCTCAGAAAATAGAACTGGTTAGAGAATACCCTGTTTTGGGCAAAACTTTTAGATGTAGTTAGGAGTAACAATAAAAAGAGTAATTTTTTGATCATGGTAATGCTGTGGTATTTTGTTAAGGCTTTTGTTATTTCTGCTTGATTAATCGATTCCGTACTTCTTTTTGATTTCTTGGCTTGTCTTTTCATCAGCATTAGCAAACCCAAATCCGGTTTGACTTCCAAAAATCTGATAACCATATTTTAGCCCATATACCCTGTCGATCAGCATTTTTAATGCAGCTAAAGGTATTTCTTTTTCTTGAACTGCTTTTTGGATCAGGGGTAAGTATTTTTCCATCATTTCTAAATTGGAATGTTGGATCACCAGAAACATAGTTCCTGCTAATTTTTCGCCAACTAATGATTTGCCGATGTAAGTATGATAATTTTGATAAAGCGAATCAATCTGTTTCTGATTTTTAAGATCTAGGGTTTTTTGTTTATTCAGATCTTTCGAAGTTCTGAATTTCTGATCGGCCAATTCAATGGCTTGGATAAGCTTAACCAGATTAAGATTTAGTTTATTCTTTCTTGCATAATCTTCTATATCGAATAGAATAGTCATTGTTCCAGATTTACACAGCGCTAAATGTGTGTTGAATAGGTTTTTGATCGGTTCGTAAATCGGGCTTTCATTGATGTTTTTTTCGAACATGATAAAATATTCGCAGCTACCATGGGCATTTTTAAATTTTTCAAATGCCAATTTGATATTTGCATCACTTTCTTTTAATGTGGCAAAGGCAGTTAAAATGTTAAAATAATCGGCAAGGTTAAAATTGATAGGATTATTTTTTACACTTTTAGCCGTTTCATTTAAGATCATTACACCATAATCAAACTTCTGTTTAGTTACCTGATCACTTTTTTCAGGTTTGTATTTTAGGACCTCATTTTCAAAATCTTTATAACTGAATGCATGGTCTTTTTGTGCTTGTGCTTTAAAAATTAAAATTGTTATGAAAATAAGCTGTACAAGAATTGTTCTTTTGAACATGAGGATTGGATTAGAGAGTTAACAAGCGCTATTTATATAAGTAGGGCAGGACACCTAGAAATAATGGATAAAAATTTCGTAGCTGATGATGCGAGGAAGCTTGACGCAAATAAAAAAGGGTAAGAAAATTAAGTCCTACCCTTAATTGTTTATCTGTGTGGTTTATTTATTGGTAATGACGCCCAGTCCATTTAAGTTTTTAAATTGGAAATCTGAAGCTTCAGATTTGGTCATCAATTTTAAGGCTTGAAATTCCTCGCTTTTAGTATTAAAAACTTTAAGAGGGGCTCCTTTAGATGGAAGAAACGCTTTTAAGATCTCGGTATTTCCGTCCAATAGTAGAAAGGTTTTATCACTTTTGATCCCTTTTTTCTTTTTTAGTTCTTCAACATCATTTTCATATTTTTTTCTTAATTCTTGATATTCTGGAGAATCTTGAAGTCTTCTCATTTCTTCAACTTTTTCTTTCCATTCTTTAGAATTGAACTTTTTTTCTAGTTCCTTACTGTTGAATTCTATTTTAGCCATTTTTTCTTTCCACGCTGGAGAGTTGAATTTCTTTTCTAATTCTTGGCTGTTTTTTTCAATTCTAGCCATTTTGTCCTTCCATTCTGGAGAATTGAACTTTTTCTCTAGCGCTTTACTGTCGAACTCAATTTTGGCCATTTTGTCTTTCCATTCCTTAGAATTGAATTTCTTTTCGAGTTCCTGACCATTTCTTTTAATAGCGGCCATCTTTTCTTTCCATTCAGGAGAGTTAAATTTTTTCTCCAGCTCTTTACTGTTGAACTCAATTTTGGTCATTTTATCCTTCCATTCTGGAGAATTGAATTTCTTTTCGAGTTCTTGACCGTTTCTTTCAATAGCGGCCATCTTTTCTTTCCATTCAGGAGAGTTAAATTTTTTCTCCAATTCTTTACTGTTGAACTCAATTTTGGCCATTTTATCCTTCCATTCAGGGGAATTGAATTTCTTTTCGAGTTCTTGACCGTTTCTTTCAATAGCAGCCATCTTTTCTTTCCATTCAGGAGAGTTAAATTTTTTCTCCAATTCTTTGCTGTTGAACTCAATCTTAGCCATTTTGTCTTTCCATTCTTTAGAATTGAATTTCTTTTCTATGGCCAGGAAATGTTTCCTTAAGCTATCTGGCATTTCATCAATAGAGTTGTAGATGATCTGTTTGCCATTATTTCTAATGATATACTGTTGTTTTCTCTTCGTGCTATCAGTATCAGCTTTAACGGTAAAGTGTTCATTCATTCCTTTCCCCTCGCTGGCAAGTGGTTTTGCAGAGGCCAAGTTATTAGGTTTTTTGGCTTTGATCTGTGGTTTTTTTTCTGGGTTCATCCATGCCAATGAGATTACAGTGGCAATGGCTAAGCTTAAGATGAAGAACTGTTGCTTAGCATTGATATAATTCGTTTTCATATCGGTTATTCTTTTAATACGTTGGTACAAATGTTGATTGTTACCTGTAGCTGCAAGGGACAGTACTGGTGATTGTTTGTCTTTTAATAATTCTAATTTTAATAGGGCATGTGCATAGGTAACAGGAGTGCCTGTGAAATTAACCACCAAGTCATCGCAGGCATGTTCTCTTTCAATATGTATGAATTTGGTGGTCAACCATACAAATGGATTGAAGAACAATAATGTTTCTATACAGGTTTTAACAAGGTTGATGAGGTAATCGTTGCGACGAATGTGTGACAATTCGTGGATCAAGATTGCTTCTACTTGTTTGGCATCCAATTGCGTAGCTAGGGCAATTGGAAATAACACCACAGGTTTAAAGAAACCAATCACTAAAGGCACGTTAACTTTTGGCGAAAGGTAAAATTTAACTGTTTTGTTGATCTTTAATTGGGTAATGGTCAATTCAAAAATCGCTTTCCATTCTGCAGGAACGGCGATGATACCGACACTTTTTAATTTCTTTAACTTGAGATAGCCAGACAATAATACGATCAATTGGATAAGGATACCAACACTATAGATGGATACAACCAATGGAAAATAAGCTTCAGTTTTAAGGTTGATGCTATTGCTTAACCTGGATAATTCTAGAAAAGCTTCATGATTGATGATCAAGTTTGTTGCCGTACTGGGCGAAACAGGTATTTTAAAAACTGAAAAAAAGGTAAAACAGAAGCTGGCAAATATGAGGAACAGCGAACCAAATGCAAGGTTATGTTTCAATCTGGCGCTCATTTTTGGCCAGGCCATTAGCACAATAAATAAAATTGCATAGATGATTGCGCCTTGCCATAATGAATGAAGTATGCTCCATCCGATAGCTTTGATCAAATTGTTTACCATGGCTTCCATAGTTTATTTGTTTTCAAGTTTGTCTAAATATTCCTTAATCAAATCAATCTCTTCTTTGCTTGCACTTTTATTGCCTAAAGCCTGCATGACCAATCTGGCCGCAGAGCCATTAAATACATTGTCGATCATTTTGTTGACCAACTGTTGTTGGGTTTTTTCTTGGTTGATCAATGCCCTATAAATATGCGTTTTGGCACTGGTATCACGATCAACTAACCCTTTCTCATGCATGATCTGCATTAATTTTAACGTGGTGGTATAGCCTGCATCTTTTTTATTCAAGGCCTCATGCACCTCGCGAACTGTACAGTTACCTTGTTGCCAAAGCACCTGTAAGATCTCCATTTCGCCTTCTGTTGGTTTGATGTTGGTATTGCTCATTTTGTTACACTACGAATTTTTTCGTATTCAAATGTACGAATGTATTCGTATAATCAAAACATTTTAACAAAATTTTAACAAAAAAAATAAAAAGAGGGGTTTTTTAGTACGCTATGGCTTTAATACATACTGCTTTCAGCTTTGTGGCTTATGCTTTCAGCTTAAAATACAGTAATTATTTTTTCTTCAATCCTTCGTACTTGTTGATATTTGCTGGATCGATTTCGCTCAGGAGGTTATAGGCTTTGATGCGATCTTGTGGATCTGCGGTTGCCAATACGTTTGTGATCTCTTCAGCTTTGCTGGCAAAATAGACATTGGGGAAGATAGAACCCAGCTTTTGTTTATCCATTTGTTGTAGCGCAGTTAACATGGTAATGATCTTTTTGGTGCCATTGGTCACATTGTCCTGCAATACGTCAAGCCCGTTTAAATGGTAATCGTAGATAAAAACCCGCAATTCCTTAAAGCTGTTGTTCAAAAGATTCTCATTTAACCAATAGCGGTTACGTAGGCCATCAAAAGCTTTCCAACCTTTATTACCAGCCGTTTGTGCTACATTTAATACATTCTGTGCCCTGGCATAGTAGGATGTTCCACCCAGCTTGCTAAAGCTGTCTTTGTCTAAACCAATAATAGTGTAGGCATAATAACCGAGTAAAGAGCTTAAATTGGTAATGAAATTCTGGTCGGAGAAATCTAAAGATTGGCCATCGTTATAGTTAAAGTTGAAATCTTTGTCACTCATGTTAAGTAATGTACTGTAATACGAGCTACCATAAACCGGTCTGCTCGATTGGATCTGCGCTTCTGCACTATAGGCAGAACTGCCATCCCAGCCAGTAACAGTGATGACGAAATTACATTCTATCCGTTCTTGCGGGAGATAAGTTTCGCTGGTCCATTTATTGTTGTTCAGAAAATCCCGCATGGTATTTTGCAATACCTCAAGGTTTTTCTTGTTGATGTTGGAAATATTTGGTGCCAATAATTGTACTCGGGCATTTAACTCTTGCGCATTTACAAAATAGCTGGATACCCACAATAAGAAGAAGAGACACGTAAATTTTTTCATCAGTATACCGTTTGTAGTTTAAAGCTAAAGGTTGGATCAGCTCAATAACTTGATTATTTCTGCGCAGATATCTTTGGCTACCGCTGTTTTAGATTTGGTTTCAAAGCTTGTTTTCTCAAAAGCGCTGTTAAATATAGTGATTTTATTGGTATCTGTTTTAAAGCCTGCACCCTTATCATTTAATGAGTTCAGTACAATAAGGTCTAAGTTCTTCTTCTGCAGTTTTGCTTTGGCATAAACCTCTTCTTGTTCCGTTTCTAATGCAAAACCAATCAATAGCTGTCCTTGCTTTTTAACTTTGCCCAAACTGGCCAGGATATCTGTTGTCTTTTTTAATTGGATGCTAAAATCTTCAGCGTTCTTTTTTATTTTCTGATCTGCAACTTCAATAGGGGTATAGTCGGCAACTGCAGCACTCATTACGGTAATTTGGCTTTCAGCGAAATGTTGGGTACAGGCTAACAACATATCATTGGCACTTACTACGTCAATTCGTTGCAGGCTGGCTGTAGTTTTTTCAGCCGTTGGGCCTGTAATTAACGTCACATCAGCTCCTAGCCTTACAAACTCTTCGGCAATGGCAAAACCCATTTTACCAGAAGAATGGTTGCCAATAAAACGGACAGGATCAATGGCCTCGTAGGTTGGTCCAGCGGTAACCAGAACCTTTTTCCCAAGTAGAGGTAAGCCTTTTTTTATTTCTTGCGTTAAAAAAGCAACAATTTCATCAGGTTCCGCCATGCGGCCTTCACCAAATAGCCCACTGGCCAATTCGCCTTTGTTTGGTGCAATTACTGTATTTCCAAAACCCTTTAGGCGTTCGATATTTTCTTGTGTACTTTCATGCTTCCACATGTCAAGGTCCATTGCAGGCGCAAAAAAGACAGGGCATTTTGCAGAAAGGTAAACAGCGGTAAGCAGATTGTCGCAAAGGCCATTGGCCATTTTACCAATCGTATTTGCAGAAGCAGGGGCAATCACCATATAATCGGCCCAAAGACCAAGTTCTACATGGTTGCTCCATACGCCGGTTTCGGCCTCGAAATATTGGGTGTAAACAGGATTTTTAGAGAGGGTTGCTAATGTTAATGGCGTAATGAAATTACTGGCATCAGCGGTGAGAATAACCTTAACGTTTGCGCCAGCCTTGATCAAGGATCTTACCAAGAGGGCCGATTTATATGCCGCAATACTGCCGCAAACGCCAAGAATAATGTTTTTTTTGCTAAGCATTTACCTTTGTATAATTACAAGGTGCAAGTTAAGCAAAGCTTTCGCTTATTTTTGTTCTTTTGATGGATTTCTATGATAAATTTTATCATTCAAAAACTCATCAATGGCAATTAAGCTTGGCTTAGGCATACGCTCATAATGCTTGCTGATCTCAATTTGTTCTCTGTTCTCAAAAATCTCTTCCAAGTTATCGTTAGATGAAGCGAACTCGGCCAATTTGCCATGAAGCTCTTCTTTCATGTTGTTAGAAATCTGATTTGCCCTTTTTGAAATTATCACTAAAGACTCATAAATGTTACCAGTAGATTGATCTAAATCATGTACATTTCTCGTTACCGTAGTATTTGGTATGGCGGGTTTTGGTGTATTCATTATTTTATTGGGGTTTTAATCTCTTCTTTTTTAATACTATCTTTTTGTTTTTCGCTCTTTTTATTAAGCGCATTGTATTTAGCTATATAAGCGGCTTCATCTGCCAATAGTTTCTGAACAGCTTTAATTCCACTTTCACTATCATCCTTTAGTTGTTTGGCTTCTTTAGCAAACTTGCCATTTGGATGGGCCTCTGTATATTCATTATAATAACCGATTGCCTCGTTAAAACGGTCTTCCTGTCTGTACGGATAACTGTTTTTGGCATACATGTATTGCGATTTCACAATCAACAGGTCCATTTCCTCGGCATACTTGATGTCTGGAAACTCAATCTGTGCATTTTTTAACGCAACTACAGCCGATTTATAGTAACTCACATCGTATCCCCCCAAGGTATAAAACAACTTCGCATTGTCAAAAGCCTTGGTTTCTAGTTTATCGCGTAGGTTTGCAATATATTGCGCAGCTTGTACAGCCCTTTCACTTTTTGGATAGAAGTTGATGAATAGTTGTAGGGCATCAATTGCTTTATAGGTGTTCTCTTGATCTAAAGAAGACTTTGGAGAATCCAGGTAGTAACAATAAGCGCCATAATATCTACATTCTTCAGCATTCTTACTGTTAGGGTAGGTATCAGCAAATTCTTTAAACTTATATCTTGCCGTAGTATAGTCCTTTAAACGGTAAAGCGTAAAAGCATAATAATAGTTAAGGTCTTCAGCATCCTCCAAACCTCTATAGCGTTGTGCCAATCCTTCAAATAAAACCAAGGCCTTGCTATAGTCTTTCTTATTATAAAGCCTCATTGCCTCTTCGTACTTTTTACGCACATCGTTGCTTAGGCGTATTTTTTCAAAACGGCTTTTACAGCCCGCTAAGCCAAGTAAAACGATGGTAAAACTTAAAATAATTAGGTGTTTAATTTTAAACATTGTGCAAAGATAAGGTAATAATACGATAACGTCAATTAAAAATAATTACCGCTAAGCTAGATAAAGCCTTTCATCCCATCAAACACTTAACAATTTTTAACATAAAATACTACTCGCAGTTTGATACAACTAGCGCTAACTTGTGTTGATGGTAGGCCTAATTCTTATCCCGCCTTGATATTAGATAATATAGAGAGGGTATAGGTTTAAACGAGGTCGGTGTTTTTGGTTGGAAGTGACCGACCTCGTTATACTATATAGTTATATAAGTAAACTATAAATTAGCAAGCTACAGTAGCGCATACCGTAGGTGCATCAGGCATGCCACAAACATCATTGAGCATCATAGCATAACCAGCAAAAGAATCGGCTGAAAATGATTTGCCATTGTTTAAGCATTGACATAAGAAATAATAACCATTTCCTGGTTCGCCCATTACTGGGATGGATTCTACACCACCTATTATGTTTTTCATTTGTGCCCTGCTTAAGCCTTCTTTCTTTTCAATTAGGTTTTGGGATTGATTTGATTTTTTCATCATCTTTATTTTTTTAGTTTTTAGGATATACTAATATAATGATTAATTAATAGAGTTGGATGCTGTGAACTGATGAAAATGATCACTTGTAGTATATATATAGTATGTCTATTATATAATAAGCTTTATATACTTATATAGATTAGGAATGATGGTTAGATTGTTCTGTATATAATAGTGTGAAGGTGTCGAGTCAGGATGATATTTTACCATGAACAAACAGCCAGAAGGGCATATTTATAATGCTTCGTGTTTTATTTCAAACTTTTTCTGGTTGTGTTCCATGGGGTTAGGTGTTGGGTGCGATAAAAAGGTTGGTAAGTATTTGTGTTTACGGGAATGATTGCTACCTTTGCATCCCGCTTCGGAGGAAGTATTGGGGAC